>OCAN01000464.1_pt1 | contig 37727 bp, 37 predicted proteins | sample 1538321 | NCBI WGS metagenome assembly OCAN01 (sample SAMEA2580294, study PRJEB22360) | human gut metagenome | biome: human gut; feature: human-associated habitat; material: faeces | place: Denmark | collected 2008/2010 | reverse complement strand
CTAAACCCTCAAAGCATTCCTGAATCATTAAAGGGACCGCTTTTTTCAATAAAAAGGTGCGTTTTCGTGGTCTTTGTTTCAGCCCCCTGGCTAGACTTTCTCGTAAAAGAACCCCATAAATCCCCAGCAAGCACAAAGTCGCAAGCATATTTGCGATGCCACTGCCTAAGACCCCCATTGCGGGAAAACCGAGATTGCCGTTGATCAATAGATAGCTAAGCAACACCTGTACCAACGCACTAATAATGGAAACACCGAGGATGTAGTTCGTTTTCTTTTCAATTTTTAAAAGGCTAGTAAAAACAAACGTGACTAAGGTAAGTAAAATATAGGGAGACATGATTGCAAGATACAATGTTGCGGTCCTTAGCAGCTCCCCGCTAAATCCGTAGACAACCTGCAAAATGCCGCGTCCAAAAAGCAGGAAAATCAAGAAAAAGCTCACGCCGATCGCGACTACTAGAAAAAGAACCGAGGACAGATAATCATTTAACTGCGTCTCTTCTCTTTGCCCGACTGCCTTTGCGCCATAAATATTAAAAGCCAGGCCAATCGCACCTAAAATACCCGCAAAAGCGTAGAGAAATCCGTCGATCAGTGCGATCGCCGCCAGCGCTTCCGTGGATCTTCTTGAAATAATCGCTAATGAAACTTGCGCAATAATGATTTGAAACAAATTGGAAGCAATCAAGGGTAATGTAAAAGACTGTATTTTTTTGTTCAAGAAACTCTCCTCTCTCATTCGCCATAACTGCGCAACACCCACTCGCTTATTGTGATTTCAATCACAAGAAAAGCGATCGTTGGTCGCTACATATACTCAACGACCCCTCGGGCGTTTTGCCGTTTCTCCCTCCATTTAACCATACAGCCTTCTCGGTGTATATTCCTTCGTAATTAAAAAACAAAACATACCGACAATCTCCGCTTATTTCCTCTATTGGCGTCGACAAGCAATCGCTGATGAAGAGTAAAAAGGTTCAGAAGAACATGATGCTCTTCTGAACCTTTTCCATAGGATGATAAAAAACGCGACAAACCTTTCAAAAATCCCGTTATTTCTTCACGATCAGCTGAACGGCTTGATCGATTTTCTGCTTTTGGGTTTCCGTGTCGCTGTCTGGATTTTCCAAACAATTTTTCAAATTTTCAGCGACAATGATCCCCATAATACGGTTAACACTGGAACTGACGGCGGACAATTGCGTGATGACATCGACGCATTCTTTCTCGTCTTCGATCATTTTTTGAATCCCCCGCAACTGGCCTTCGGTTCGTTTTAACCGATTCAAAATATCTTTGTTGCATGCGGTCATCGTTTGATTTCTCCTCTCCATGCTGACATGCCGCCGAGGACATTGGTCACTTGAAACCCTTGCTGGCTCAAAAACTCAGATGCCATTTGCGAACGAGCCCCTGAATGACAGATGACATAGTAGTTTTTATCCTTCTCTAAGTCGCTGATTTGTTCTGTCAGTTCGCTCAACGGTAGGTTTTGTGCTGTTTTGATGTGTCCTTGTGCAAACTCATCGACTTCTCTGACATCAAGGATCTCAAGTGGTTCACGTTTTTCTTTTTGGGCAAATTCCTCCATAGATATTGCTTTAATCATGAATAATCATCTCCGGCTTAATAGTATTATACAACGAAAAGGCACCATCGAGGTTTTGACAATTGATGCCCGCTTGTTTTAAGATGCGTTCGGCAATGTAGCTTCTCAATCCGCTATGACACGTAACGACATACGAAACGCTTGGATCCAATTCAGACAACCGATCCCTCAATTCATCTAACGGAATGTGGAGCGCTTGTTGAAAACGTCCATTATCGGCTAATTCCATCTCTGAACGAACATCCAACAACTGCTTACCGTTTTCTAAGGCATCCGTCAATTCGTGCCACTGAATATTCTCACTGATTCCTTCCGCCAGATTGATCGCTGCATAGCCAAGCATATTCACTGGATCTTTGGCTGAGCCAAAAGGCGGTGCATAGGTGAATTCCAGTTCAGGCAAGTCAAAGATCGTTAAGCCGCCTTTGATCGCTGTTGCCAATATATCGATCCGTTTATCGACTCCTTTGGCACCGATGCCTTGCGCACCGTAGATTTTTCCAGTATTAGCATCAAAAATCAGTTTCAAATAAATATCCGTCGCATCAGGATAATACCCTGCATGGGCTTTGCCTGACAGATGAACCACCTGGGGATTTAGCCCTGCCAGTTTGGCGCTGCGCTCACTCAACCCTGTGGAAGCTGCTGCAAGATCGAATACGCGCACGATCGCAGTCCCGATACTGCCTTTGTTTTTGCGAGCCAGTCCTCCCAACACATCAGCTACTTGCCGACCTTGGCGATTGGCTGGTGACGCCAGGGAGATCAGCGTGTCTTCGTTGGTGATTTGTTGTTTCACAACGATGGCATCACCCACCGCGTAAATATCTTTCTTGCTGGTTTGGTATTGCTCATCTACTAGGATACCCCCCCGGTGTCCTAATTCAATACCAGCACGTTTCGCCAAATCCGTTTCTGGTTGGACACCTACCGAAAGAATCGTGACATCTGAGGCCAGGACCGTGCCATCCTCCAGAACGATTTCTTGCCCTGCTTTTTCAAAAGCGGTCGCTGACTGCGAGGTCAAAACTTTGATCCCTTGCTTGATCAATTCATTTTTGACATACGCAGCCATTTCTTCGTCCAAAGGTGGCAATACGTGGGGTGCTTTTTCTACGATCGTTACTTCGAGGCCTTTTTTATGTAAATTTTCAGCGACTTCTAACCCAATAAACCCAGCGCCAATGATCGTCGCTTTTTGAGGCTTTTTGTCTTCAAGATGTGCCATGATTTGGTCTAAGTCAGGAACATTGCGCAAAGAAAAGGCGTTGGTTGCTTCTTCTAGCCCTTTGATCGCTGGTACTAGCGGTTTTGCCCCCGGCGATAAAATCAACGCATCATAAGATTCCGTGAAGACGTGTTCGCCATGTTTGACCGTCACCGTTTTCTCCTCTGGCTGGATCGCCAGTACCTCATGAAAAGGTCGCACATCTAAGTTGAACCGTTTCTTTAATGCGTCAGGTGTTTGGACCAATAGGGCATCTCGCTCTTTGATCTCACCAGAAATGGCATACGGCAGCCCGCAATTCGCAAAAGAGACAAAAGGACCTTTTTCAAAAACAATGATCTCCGCTGCTTCTTTAAGCCGACGTAAGCGCGTTGCTGCCGACATTCCCCCTGCTACCCCACCGACAATAACTATTTTTTCCATCATTACTTTCCTCCTTTGGTTGTTCCGCGCCATTGATTCATGCCGCCACGAACGTTGACCACATCAAAACCTTTTTTACTTAGGATTTTGGCTGCTTGTTTGCTTCGCATCCCCGATTGGCAAATGACTGCCAGTTTCTTGTCGCCTTTTTGAGTAAATCCAGCAACCTTATTTAACGGTACATTTTTCGCATAGGCAATGTGCCCGCTGCGGTACTCCGCTGGCGTGCGTACATCCAGAACCGTCCATTCTTTGGCTCCTTCTTTTTGTAAATCTGCTGTTGACATACTTGGTACGCGCTTAAATAGTGAAAACATTTCTTGCTCCTTTCGTATACCCCTTGGGGTATATTAAACAAGATGTTTTGCGATTTGTCAACTAAGTGATTTTCTTTAAGAAAAGAAACTTGCTGTTGCGCTCCCCCCCACTCGATACTCTCGACAGCTGTCGGACAGCTACCGATCAAGCAGCGAAAGGCCTGTATCCCACAATTCCCTCCCCTCGATCACAATGCTATAATAAAAGAAAAGGTACATTGTAAAAATAACACACATCAAATCGTTTACTTAGCAGCTGATCGCTTTGATTATTAAAGATGATTGGCTCCCGCCCTAACCAAGAGCGGACAAAAAAGCGACGCAAGCACCACTTTCCCTTGATTTATCAAGCAGCAAGCCCTGCTTTCTTGGAACAAACGAGGGTTTCGACTATGCTTAAGTCACATCAGCGAAAGGAAGAAAAGATGGAATTTGGCGAAAAAATCAAAGAAGTACGTACGAGAAATAACTTGACCCAAGAACAATTTGCCACTCAACTACACGTGACAAGACAAGCCGTTTCGAACTGGGAAAACAATCGCAATCTACCAGATTTAGAAATGCTGATTGCCATCGCCACGATTTTTGAACTCTCGCTTGATGAATTGATTTTAGGAGGAACTCAAGTGAACAAGATCACTGAAAAACTAATCAAAGACGGCAGCGAGACCCGACGCGCCAAACTCAATTTGATCACGACCTTGATCGGAACATTTTTACTACTATTCGGCTTTGCCTGCTTCTTCATCAAAGCAAGCGCCGTAGAATACATCGATCAATCCGGCATTTTGCATGAAAACTTCTACCTGATTCCTGTAGGATTTTTGTTCCTATTGGCTAGTTTCGTAGTATTTGCAGGAACCGGGATCAGTTATTTTCGAGCTGTTAGGAGAAAATAAATAAGAAGACGGCATAAAGCGACCCTCGAAAAGCAGATCAAAATCTGACTTTGGCGGGTCGCTCCATTTAAATTGCCTTGCTAAATTGTTTGATTCCAGTAAATACTGTACCGATACTTTATCTCCTTACAAAATCCCCTCTATTCTTCTTTCGTTTCACAAATTAATCCCACTGATCATTCCTGAAAGTGTTTAAACTATTTACGACTATTCGTCAAGCAATTATGCTTAAAATAGTATAAAAAATCAAACCAATCATTTTTTTTGACACAAAAAATGTCAGATGATAGCCTTGAAATAGAAGGTTATCACTAACAATGACCTTCTTGCTTTTGGAATAAATAATAAAAAGGAGTGTATGAAATGAAACATCTAAAAGCGTTGGTTGTCAAAGCACTAATGATTTGGGCGATTTTGTGGATTGTGTTGTCAGGGATTTACGATGTCAGTTTTATGGACTCGACGATCGTCGGTGTGATCATTGTGGTGATGATCTATGTGCTAGGCGACTTGGTCATTTTGCGAAAGATCGGTAACATTGCGGCAACGGTTGCAGATGCCGGCGCAGCAGCCCTTATCCTATGGCTGTATCTGACTTATATGGACTATACAAATGACATCTGGATGCTAGTATTGATCCCAGCAGTATTGATTGGTGTGGCAGAATGGTTCTTCCACATCTGGTTGTTAAAAGCAGACATCGTGCCAGATGAACGGAAAATGAAATAATTTTGTTGATTGCTAGAATCGAACGCAGACTCTTGTTCTGTGTTCGATTTTTTTTGTTTACAAGATCGGCTATTGAAAAGCGACGCATCTTCTTGTTCCATATGCTTTCTATAATCACGGACGCTTGCCAAGATTTCTGGTTAGCTAAAGCAATCGCCAAATTTGAATAAGTCCCCTCTTTCCATTACTATAAACGAAATCCGATCGTTTTTTGCACGGTTATATTATCAAGGAGGTTTGTATGGCAATTCATGTGATGTGGTTTAGAAAGGATCTACGCTTAGAGGACAACACGGCACTGACTGAGGCGCTTTTTTCTCTTCAAGAAAACGACCATTTGTTGTGTGTATTTCATCTCAATGACAAGCAGTTTCTTCCCAAGGCGCCAAGCCATGATTACTTTTTTAGCGCAGTTGCTCACTTTATCGAGGCTGCCAAAAAGCAAAATCTGACGATCCACCTATTGACAGGGACTTTGACAGAAGCCTTTGATCAGTTGTTCGCTTGCTATCCAGAATGGAGCCAGCTTTACTTCAACTTTGATAACCGTGGATTTGGTCGTAAACGTGATCTCTACATAAAAGAATTGGTCGAGAAAAAAGGCATCACTGTCCATTCTTTTGAAGACCATCATCTGCATCAACCAACAGAAGTCACCAAAGAGGATGGGACGTATTACAAAAAATTTACCCCCTACTATAAGAAATGGATTCAATTGCCCAAACCGGTGTATCAAAAGCAGGCCCTCGATTTTGAAAAAGCCGTTCATTTTGATGATGCCCCTCACTTCAAAGCAGGGACAGCGCTGCTTGCTAAGCTGCTAGAAAATAGAAAGACCGATTTTTCAACGATCGTTGGGGAAGACTATGCGCATAAACAATTGCAGGCCTTTGTGCAAAAGCGTTTGGCCGCCTATGAAAAAGACCGTGATATCCCTTCGATCAAAGGAACGAGCCGCCTGTCCCCTTTCTTGTCTTTTGGACAAATCTCCATTCGGAAGGTTTGGGCCGCTTGCCAAGGAATGCCATCAAGCACTGGCAAAGCGACCTTTTTAAAAGAACTGGCTTGGCGAGATTTTTATCATATGATCTACTTCAGCCATCCTGAACAAAAAAACTATGAACTCATTGAGAAATATCGAAACATGGATTGGCGAAAGAATGAAGAGGAGCTAACCAAATGGCAAGCAGGGCAAACCGGCTATCCGATCATTGATGCCGCGATGCGGCAGCTGAATCAGACCGGTTGGATGCATAACCGTCTACGGATGATCGTCGCTTCCTTTCTAACCAAAGATTTACTGATCGATTGGCGGCAAGGAGAAGCCTATTTTGCTCGACAATTGATCGACTACGACGCTGCCAGCAATATCGGCGGCTGGCAGTGGGCAGCTTCGACTGGCACCGATGCGGTTCCTTACTTTCGAATTTTCAACCCCATCACACAAGGGAAAAAATTTGACAAGGATGGGACGTTTATCAAACAATTTGTTCCCGAACTCGCCCAGTTGCCGCTAAAATTCATCCATGAACCCTACTTGATGACTGACGAAGAACAAGCCGACCTAAAGGTAGTTTTAGGCACCGACTATCCGTTGCCTGTAGTTGACCACAACGAAGCCAGAAAAAGAGCCCTCGATTTGTATAGTAAAATCGAACCATAAAAAGCTGCCATGGACTGCTCTCAAGCATTTTCTGTAAAAAAAACAGCAAAGACGGTCCTCTTACGGAGCGCCTTTGCTGGTTTTTTATGAAACTGGTGCGCTATTTTCACCTTTCTATAGTGAAAAACAAACGGCACGTCTCATCAAGTTGTCTGCTGCTGGGCATACATAAAAGAAACATTTTCCATACTGTGTTTTTTAATTAAGGTCTTGTTGTCTACTTTCCCTCTTATTTCTAGTCGCTCTAAGCACCAATCCCCTGACGATTTATAGATCAAACCCTTTACTAGCGGCGTTCCCTGCTTTTTCACGACTGGCTAGTAACGTTTCTCCTTGCAAAACTGTTCGTCTGATGAAAGGTCATCTATAGAACCATTCTGTTATAATAGCTCCATATTTGAGGATAAGGATGGTTTATATGAAAAAAATAATCGGATTCATCTTAGTCGTACTTTTAGGGTTTGTCGGATACAAAGGCTATGAATATTATCAATCCACCTACTCAGGACAAACAGCTTACGCGTATGTCCCGTCTGAGATTCCGCCTAAGGTCCAACACGAAAGTAAGAGCGGCATCGGCGACCAGTCTCCTTGGTATTCTTACGATTACACATTAAACTTTGTAAAAGAAGATGGCAGTACCCAAACCCTTGAGGTTTCATTATCAGAAGATAACGCAAAACCCTTAACACCAAATTCTTATGTAAAAGCGGTGATCAGTGAAAAGCGGACAATAAAAGGCCCGAATGGCGTTGAAAAAGACGCAATTCCCAAAAAGGTTTTAGAGAAATTAGAAAATCAAAACTAATGGTTGCAGACTCACATCTCTATGTGGGTCTTTTTTTACATCCTTCCAAAATCAGTATTTTGAAACCCTTCTGTTATTTTCACACTTGATGTCTTCTGCTCTGTTGCGATACGTTATACAAGGATACTGGGCACATTTATCTAGCAGAAAGCTGCTTGACTGATCCCAATTCTTATTCCGTCATCAATGATAAGAGCAATTCAAGCTCCTTTTCCTTCTCATCCTTCGCAGATAATTGAAAAAGCAGCGAATCACCTATCCGTTGACTCACTGCTTTTTAACTAACAAGTAATGGCTCACACCACAAAAGAATGGTACTTAGAGTAAGCAATTTGATCGACGATCGCAGAAACCTGATTGACATCTAAATCGGCACCGATGGCAGTCACTTGATAAAATTGACCATAATTGGTGCCAAGTTGAGGGACACGGGCGTTTGAAATCAGCAAATCGTATTCTTCCTCATTGTTATAAGGAGAAATAGTCACATTTTGTTTCCCTTTTAGTTCATTTTTTAACAAGTAAATGGAAGCATCTGCCAAAAGACTGGAGCCCATATTTAAGACCCCGATCCGTACCCGATATTCCTCTTTCGGTGATAACAGATAGATTAAAAAGACCAGACGTTTCTTGAGGTAGTTGAGTTTCGTGGGCGTAAACAAGTTAGTTGGTGCAATAATGTGTTGTAGGATGTCTGTAATCACTTGATCTCGCAAGGAATTGTGAAATAGCTTGTGGTAGTAATTCAAGGTGACTCGGTCAATGGAGTAATTTACCCCATGAAAGTAATAGACTTGTGCGATCAAGGAGAAGACACTGGCTTTAATATCGATCGTCGTATGCGAGGCTTCAAGACAATAAATGGACTGGATCGCTGCCATGACTTCATCGGTAATCTCAAAAACAGGATTTTTATTGGTATACAGCCCTAAGCGAAGCTCCTCGTAAGGAATTCCTCCTACCGTAACGAGAAAAAGACAGATAAAGAAGGGGACGATCTTGGCTTCGTCTACTGAACAGATGCTTTTTTTCGACACATAGGCCTGTCGAATAAAGCGACAAATCGGCATTTCTTGGCAGCGATTGATTTTGATTTGTTCCTCCGGACTTAAGCTTCCCAAGGTTGTGTGAGGCGTGACTTTTTTCATGATCACAAATAGCCAGATCTTCAACTGCTTTTGTTGCGCAATCGAGAGGGTTATTTTTTTCGCTAGCTCCGCCACCAGCTCATCGATCAAAACAGAATCGATCGCTGTTTCCCCCATTTTTAAAAAATTATAGTAAAAATAAATGCGTTGCGTCATCGTTCCCGCTAGCTTTTTGTTCTTTATCTTTAATTCAAAATGCTGCAGCAGCTGATTGCACTCTGCAATCACACGATTCAGTGTCCCCACGCTTATTTTTAATTCATCGGCTAATACGAAAGCATCATAGCCTGCATGTTGAAACAAATAATGGATAATTTGATATTTTACAGATTTTTTCAATAACGTGTCGGTCAAATCATCCAATGAGACGCTGTCGTTTACTTGCAAATCAAGGGTATAACGGTTGATTGCAAAAGAGACCTTCTCATTTTTTAGTTGTTGCTGAAGATTTTCTGATAGTTTCGTCAAGGTTGGCATCGTAATCTCTAATTCCCGACACGCATCACTTTTTTTGATATGACCCGTCGATAAATACAAGAATTTGAGCAAGATATACTCCAATTTCAAGTCTTTATCCAGTAAGTCTTCTTTATACATGACTGTTTTTCCTCCTGTGTAAATCCTTATTCTTTTCGAATAGTTACAACCAATTTACAGAAAAAGATAGCAGTACATTTCCTATGAAACAAACAAATGTAGTAAAAACATGCCCTTTCTACACATACTTTTCCTTCACTTACTCCCAAAATAAACCAAAACGAACGAACAAAAATGCGCCCTGCTAGACGAACTTTCCTCAGAATTTTCTCGCGACAATATTCTCGGATTTTCTTTTTGTTTATGTAAAACATTCTTCTCTAAAAAAATATATTTAGACCATAATAATTAATACTATCACAAGCTAGAAATGTCAATAAATGAAATTATCAAGCGCCATTTTTTTACTTTCTCTTAAAAAATGACCCTATCAAGTGCATACCCGTTCGTATAAACAAAAAAATCAAAGGCAGTCGATGCAACCGCCTTTGATTTTTCTATAAACCATTGTTCATTCAGTCTTGCAAAAAACGTTTCATAAAGGGACTTTTTATTCATTGAAAAAAGCAATGAACGGGTTTCTAGCGATACCGTTTCTTAATGTGAAAAGCCATAGGTTTGGTCGGATGAAACATGACGGCTTGGTCGCTTGTTCAAGCGCTCGATTCCTTCTTTCATGTCTTGCACCAGATCCATTGCCATTTGCATACTTAAATCTGCCCGGCAGACAAAGCGTTGGATATTGATATGTGATAGATTATCAGGTAATGGATAAGTAGGGACTTGCCAGCCTTTCATCGCAAATTCATCCGTCAAATCATACAGATTCCAAGAAATATCGGCATCTTCTTTTAATTTGTAGCAGACGATCGGCAACCGTGAACCATCATTATAAATATCGAAGTATCCCATGTCTTCAATCTCTTTTGCCAAATATTGGGCAACATCACTCGTCTTTTTGTGGATCAAGCGGTAGCCTTCAAACCCATTGCGGATAAAGGTGTAATATTGTCCGATGATTTGGCTGGCACTTCTTGAAAAGTTGATGGCCATCGTTGGCATTTCACCGCCAAGATAACTTACTTTGAAGACCAATTCTTCTGGAAGGAAATCTTTTTCTTTCCAAAGCACCCAACCGATACCAGGATAGACTAACCCATATTTATGTCCAGATGTACTGATGGAACGAACGTTTTTCAAACGGAAATCCCATTCAAGCTCTGGTTCCATAAATGGTGTGTACAATCCACCACTAGCCGCATCCACGTGGATGTAGACTTTGTAGTCGGTGTGTTTGTTGTATTCCTCTAATTTCTTATCTAGTGCTTTGATATCATCGTATCGTCCAGTGTAAGTGATCCCTAAGATGCCGACGACCCCGATCGTATATTCATCTAAATAGTCTGTGACCTTTTCAACATTGATGCTGCCATGTTCCTCATCGATAGGGATCGTCCGCATTTCAATGTCCCAGTAAACACAGAATTTTTCCCAAACGACTTGATAGGCAGAAGAAATCACTAAGTTTGGTTTTTGTTTATTGATATCTAAGCCAAGTTTTTTTGCCCGATTGCGCCAAGCAAATTTTAAGGCCAATCCACCTAGCATACACGCTTCACTTGAGCCTACCGTTGATGTACCGATAAAATCGGACGCTTCTGGTGCATGCCATAAATCAGCGATCATGTTGACACAGCGATTTTCAATTTCTGCTGTCCGTGGGTACTCGGTTTTATCGATGGCGTTTTTATCAAGGGTTTCACTCATGATTTTGACTGCTTCTGGTTCCATGTAGGTTTGACAAAACGTCGCCAAATTTTGTCTTGAGACCCCTTCATCGATCAATTGATCTTTGACTAATTCATAGGCATCCCGCGGTACCAAGGACTCTTTTGGTAATTTGTACATAGGGATCGCCCGATCCATTGCCTCATTCCCATAGATAGGTTCCAAATATTGGGCTTCTTTTCGATTTTTTTTACTAAATAACATGCAGCTCTCCTCCTCATAGGTTGTGCTTTTTATTTTTTATCGCTTGCTTTTTCACCTACGTATTTATAGATGACAAACGGTATCACGACAATAATCAGCCAACTGATGATCAAGATGGCTAAATAGGTTCCGCCTTTTCCCGATCCGATATCGCTCGGTGGAAAGAAGGAAATAAAGAAAGAAAAAATAGAAACAAGCAAACCAACCATCGCAACACCAATTTTCACATTTTTCCCACCAGGAATATGATACGTTCTTGTTAAGTCGTCTTTTTCCTTGACTAACTTAATATACGAAAGAAACAAGAGGACATAAGCAACCAGATAGATGCAGACCGTCAAAGCCATCGCAACGAAGAAGGATAGATTGGCGCCCCCGCCGCCTAATGTCAAGACAACCGCCCAAATAGAAACAATGATGCCTTGCACCAAAACGATATTGATTGGGACATTGTGTTGATTGACTTTGGCCATTTGTTTTGGCAGCAAGCCATTTTCAGCTGCTTCAAGCATCGCCGTTGATGGGCCGACTACCCAAGCGGCAATTTCTGCAATGACACCTAAACAGATGACCACGGCAATCAAACGAACCAGCCATTCCCCGCCGCCAAAATGATGGATCAAATAAGAATAGGCTTGGATCACACCAGTATCAAGAGACAATTGATTTTGGGGAATCGTGGCAGCCACCGTTGCTCCGCCGAGCGTATCCAAAAGAATCGTCGCTACGACTAAAATCAAAATGGCTTTCGGGTAATTCTTTCCAGGATTATCCATGTCTTTTACGTGACTGGCAGAAGATTCAACCCCTGCATAGGCCAAAATAAAGGAAACAAAAACGACCAGCGTATTGATTTTCGTAAAATCAGGAATCCATGCGCCTGAGCCAAAGGAAACTTTGATGGGATTTCCTTGAGCAATGTAGACAATTCCTAGGATAAAAAGTATGATCCCAGTTGCGACGATCCCCACAAAGAACCCTACTTTGGCAATCTTCGCGGTATTTTTTGTTCCGCCAAATTGCGAGATCGTAATCAACCAAAAGATCACTAAAGTGGCAATCAGCTTCAGCCAAACATTGGTATTAAGAGCCGGCCAATTTAGGGCATAGGAAAGCGCCCCAACAATAAAGTAAATCATCGTAATAAAGCCTACCGTGATTTGGAACCATTGGAAGAAAATGGCAGCAAAGCCCCATTTTCTCCCTAATGTTTTCGAGACCCAGGTATAGAGTCCCCCTTTTTCCCATCCTTTTACAGTAGCCATCTCCGCAGAGCAAAGGGCTACAGGGATAAACCAGAGGAAACCGCCGACGAGTAAATAAAAAACTAGATTCATCTTCGATGTCGCAAAGGTTGGATACTCATATACCGTCATCACCATTGAAGCAGTTATCGCAAAAAAACTCAACAATGATAGTTTTTTCTTGCTAGCATCCATTTTTTTCAACCTCCTATCGTTAGATACTATTTTTCAGCAGCGGAAGAAAGATCAATATGGTACGTATGTGTCAGATCGCCATCTGCTTTAAATTCGATTTCGATTGCTTTGATCGCTGGCAAACTTTGTTCTTGTGCTACTTTAAAGTGAATAAAGCCATCTTTGTGTTTGTCATGGGTCAAAATTTCATCATCTAAATAGTCCACAAATACTTCCGCTTCAATTTTCTTGCCATCATTCAACACCAAATATGCTTTGTCAGGTTTGATTTTTTTGTCTTTCGAATCTTCATTAAACAATTGATATTTCAGTGAGAGCAATGTTTTGTATTCTTTGTCTTTGTCTTTGAATTCTTCTACATTCACGATTTTTACATGATTCACTAAAAAGCGAATGTGGTCCCAACCAGCATTTTCATAATTCGTTTCATACCAAACGACGTCTTTGATTTTCGGATCGATTCCCTTAGTTACGATTTCTTCAAAATACCCGTCATCACTCAATTTTTCACTTCCCACAACTACTTCATCTGACGAATCGCTGATCAACGTTTCCGTTCCAGACCCAGAGACCACTTCCCCTGATTCTTCCACTGTTGAGCATGCACCTAGAGTAAACAAAACGCCTACACCTAAAACGAAACCTGCAACTAATGATGTTTTCTTCATTGTAAATCCTGTCCTTTCTTTTATTATTTTTATTCCATCTCAGGTATACCATTTAACCCAAAAAAGCGAATACCTAATTTTTTATTTTAAAAACAAAAAAACGCGAAAAATAATTCGCGTTTCGGTGCTATCATGAAGTGCAGATAAGAACAATGACCATTGAAAAGAAAGGACTGAGTTTTTTTGAGAGCGCTTGTGGTCGTCCTAACCGCCGTTTTGTTAGGTATCAGCCCTCTTTCAGCTGACTTTTATCTGGAAAGGACGGACAGACATACTTCTAACGCAACGATTTCTCGGATAGAAGTTGCCCAAAATGAGTGGGCGCCTACTGGATCACAAAGATTTGTTGGAACGCTGATGCTTCCTAATGCAAAAGGCAGCCTGTTGACAGCTGACGGGCATTTTCTGAGAATACCTTCTAAGCTTGCGACGAATAGGCGAGCAGCAATAGCAGCTTGTAGGGTTCAAAAAACACCAAAAACCGCATGGGGCAGCCATCTTTCTCAGCGCTGTAGCTCTTTAGCCCCTACGACTTTGCGGTTAGAAAAAGCATGTCAGGCACAGGCAATCAAACGTCTTTAGCTCTCATCCGAGTATCTGGTGTCGTACACGACGCCTTCATCCACAGGGTTTCCGCAGTGATGGCACATAGGTAAGTCAAAAACAAATGATCCTCAAACGTTTATCCTCACGTGTATCCTAGACAAATCTACTTCCCCATCCTGAACACAAAAAATAGCCACTACCTACTTTCCACTTACTTGTGCCATCCTCTGCTTGATAAAACGATCAACATTTTTTTATTGAAAACAAAAAATTGCCTATTCTGTTTCAATCATTTTTTAGTGATCGATCATTGCTTAGCTAGCTAAGCCCCCAAACCCCAAAGCAGCCCCCGAAACTGTTTTCGGGGGCTGCTTTGGGTGAGCTTTTCATTCAAATCGGAAAGTTTTTTGGAGGCATTGCAAATGAAGCTGACTTGATTGAGTAGCAGCCTTTCACATTACCAGCGTAATCTAAATGATGACGACCTATAAAATGATGAATGATAGACAGTCGTATATAACGACTGCTGAAAACAAAAAGCTTGCGACGATTATCTTGTTTCTAAAATCGTCTTCAATCAACCTAATTTTAGAGCATCTATGCATACAGCCCAGCAATCCTCAAAAACAAAGAATTAAAGAAACAGCTACTTGTTATCAACTTTCTTCATATAAAGAATCGGATAAGGGTTTCCTTGTTCGTCTAACTCGCTTCTTTTGTATACCTCAAATCCCATATGCTCATAAAATCCTTTCGCCTGAGGGTTCTGTTCATTTACTCCCAGTTCATTTACAGCATAGTTTTCCATCCCGTATGCCAAGAGTTTCTTTCCTAGTCCCTTGCCTCTTTGTTCATTTGCTATAAAAAGCATTTCAAGATTTCGATCCGAGATCCCCATGAAGCCAGCTGGCTCTCCATTTTCACTTTCTACGATAATCAAATGTGGCACATGATGCAATGCCTCTGGAATGTATTGCTTAATGGCTTGGATTTCGGTCTCTGACAAAAAGGTGTGCGTCGCCTTAACAGAACTCTCCCAAACTTCAATTAATTGTTGCTCTAACTTTTGATTCATACTACTTACTTCTTTTATATTCATGGATAGTCACACTCTCATCAACTTATTTTCGTTTTTCATAACAAGAACCGATTGTTTCCTTGATCCAAGTTAAAATTTTTCATCATCATCATAACATGAGATGAATTTATTTAAAATCTATGGATGAAAAATGCCTTGCTCATATAGATAACAAAACAATAATCTAGGTATGTATTTCGGAATACTAAGAGAGCAGGATATGCTTTGAAACACACCAAAAAGAAGCTTTCAATACTAATGATTTCTTAAAATCATTCTGTTGAAATAAAAATGCTTGTAGCTTTTTCTTCCCGAATAGTCGCCATAACGAACAAAATATATTCTTTTAAACAAACGATTTTAAACCACTTGCCCTAGAGTCCACTTCAGGGTTTATGATTACTTATAGAAAAGATAAGGAGAACCAACGATGAATATAAAAAAAGCAGCGGAAATGTTTGATTTGAGCGTAGACACATTGCGCTATTATGAACGAGTCGGTGTGATTCCACCTGTCCAACGCAATGAGAGTGGCTATCGGGTGTACACAACAAATGATCTAAACTGGATCTATTTAGCAAAACATTTACGAAATGCAGGATTGTCCATCGAATCGCTAATTGAATTTGCTCAATTGGCGCAAGTACGTGAAAGTCAAAATGTCGAAAAAGCTCAGAAACAGATTTTAGCCGATCAACTCGAAGAATTAGAGAAAAAGTTAGCAGCAATGCAGGAAGTAAGAGACCTACTTATTTATAAGATAGAAACGTATGATGAGCATATCGCAAAATTTAAAGCAGGAAATATGACCCCTGATAAAGTGGAAAAATTATGGGAACGAAAAAAGTAACATCTTTCACTTGCTATGGACTTAACTCCAAGGTTTAGGATAGAACATGCAATGAAAATTAGAGGAGGAAACACTATGCAAACAATCACACTCAATAATGGTGTCACCATGCCGCAACTAGGCTTTGGCGTTTATCAAATTCCTTTGGAAGAAACAGCCGAAGCTGTTTACCAAGCAATCAAAGCTGGGTATCGACTGATCGACACTGCTTCTATTTATGGAAATGAAACAGAAACAGGCGAGGGAATCAAGCGCGCCATCACTGAAGGTCTAGTCACTCGAGAAGAACTTTTTGTTACCTCTAAATTATTTATTCTCCAAGCTTCCGAAGATAAAGCAAAAGAAACGATTGAACATTCGCTTGAAACAATGGGATTAACTTATCTTGATCTCTACCTTATTCACCAACCATATGGAGATATTTATGGTGCTTGGCGCTCAATGGTTGCTGCTCAAAAAACAGGAAAATTACGTGCAATTGGCGTTTCAAATTTCAAATCAGCTAAGATGATCGAGTTTGTCGGCTTGAATGAGGTGAAACCTCAAATCAATCAAATCGAAGTGAACCCTTGGAATCAACGAGCGGAAGATCAGGAATGGCATGAAAAATATGACGTCCAAGTTGAAGCTTGGGCTCCCTTTGCAGAAGGACGCCATGACCTATTTACCAATCCGACATTAGCAGAAATTGGCAAGCAATATGGCAAAACGGTTGGTCAAGTTGTTCTTCGCTGGTTGATGCAAAGAGGGATTGTCGCTTTAGCAAAAACAGTTCGTCCAGAACGGATGGCTGAAAACATTGCTATTTTTGACTTTGAGCTTTCCCAGGAAGACATTGAAAAAATAGCCGCTTTAGATAAAAAAGAGTCCGCATTCTTTGACCACGATGCCCCCCAACAAGTGGAATGGTTTATGAATCGGATGTTAGATACTGAAAACTAATAGGGAAAACAATACAAGTCCGTTCCCCTTGCAAAAGGAGGCGGACTTGTATTGTTTCTTACTGAATGGTAGGTCGTCACTTTTCTTTGTAAAAATGAAACTGTTTTTATAACTCCGACTAGTGAATCTGCACTGATCAAGTAACTGCCTTTCATATTAATAGTGGGACCTAAATGATGACCTACAAAATGACGAAGGACAGTCATTCGTAGATAAGAACTGTACAAAACAACAAGCCTAAAACGTTTATCTGGCCTCTCAAATTAGCTTCAGCCAATCAAACTTTAGAAGTTCTACGCACATTTCTACGGTACCATAGATTTATTTTACGCTTATGGCTATCGTCAAGAAATAGTAATCTTTAAATGAACATAACAGCTTCCAACACAGCACAAGGATAGACAACATGTAATCAAGAGATTCCCCCAATTGTTCCTGCATAAAAAACCCATCCTTTCTATCTATTAACTGAAAATGATAAAAAGACCGATCAACACAATCCCAAAAGTGATACCATCTAAAACAAACCATTCTTTTTTACCATAAGACGCCTTGGTAGCAAAAAAACAACTTATTCCATAAAGAATAAATAGGATTCCTACTGTTATAGGAAACGTTAACCACTCTGTCCAGCCATTAACAAATAAAAGAAGAATCAATGGTAAAATATAAAATAATGCATACCACTTTTTTAAATAGTGCGGCAGCTTCTGGTAATTTGAATACATCTATTTATCCTCACAATTCATTTCATATTGGTCATTTATTTCTGATATGAGCAGTAAGTACTTTCGTTATAAAATGAGACAAAACAAAGCTTAGGATGATAATCCCAAAAGTAATAGCAAAAGATAAAATCGTATTCTCCAGTAAATTAGCAAATAAGGGCAGCTTAATATACAAATAACACCCAATTGCCGCAATAATACTACCTGCTAAATAGAAACAAAGCATTTCAGCGACTGTTTTTGAAGAATGAATGTTTCGATCAACTGATGAAAAGTCGCCATTTTGAAAAGGTATTGGTGATCCAGTTTGTGAAGGATCAGATTTTGTATTCATTACGTTAAAGGAATTACTAGATAGATTGCTAATTGAATGTTGTTTTCGATTCTTTTCGTGATTGTTCATAGCTATTCAGACCTGCTTCCCTAAAAAAATTCATTATTTTCAATTCCTTCAAAATAATCTCAATACCATGATTTCATGCATTGTGCTATTGCATCTATTCAAAAAAACTCTATATTTTCAAAACCAAGTCGAATCAACAGCACGTTGTAGGGTCATCGGTCCATGTTTTGCTTCATATATAAAATCTTTTGACTGTAATCCAGTACGCTCCTTAAAAATTTTCTCAAACATAGAAGAATCGTTAATGGGATCGTCATTGTGTGTCAAAGTCAATATATAATGTTTCTCTTTTGGATTACTCCAGACCCCCATATTACTTAAAGAAGCTAAATCAAGCGGTGGAGTATTAGAAGATAAATTAATCGTATACTGGCGTCTATGCAAAACATCATTTATTTTCATAAAGCACTTCCTTAATTAGTTAGTATTTCCTCAAACATTACAGATCCAAACAAACAATATTTACCTTTTCATTTAAATACAAACATACATCATATTATATTGCGTTCCTCTTAAGCATTTTTTTCAAGATAAGCTTCAGTTCTTCCTATCTCTAAAATAACAAAAAACCAAATAACCACTCGAGCATACTAACAAAGGAAGCCCGACATAGAGCATACCAGTTCCTAATGGATAATTAATAGCAAGATCAAGTTGGATATTCTTAAGTTCTTCTTTGCTGATTGTGTCAAAATCTTGAATAGGGATCAAAATCGTCTGTAAAAAAAGGCCAACGATCGTCATAAAAAGGCTGATCCCAAAACAGCCACTTGCAAATTTTTTCATAAGAGTCCTCTTTTCAGCATACACTTTCTTACTGTGTGTTCTTATTATATATGCCGACCATTAAAAAAAGAACCTCAAATTATTTTTTAACATTAATTTTACAACAATAAAAAGAAAATGAATCAATCGGTCAATAAAAAATTGACAAGACTCAATTAGTACTATATAGTTCTATTATGGCAAATTATAAACATTCAAATAAAAACAAAGTGATCGAAACAGCCGCCAGCCTTTTTCTCAAAGTCGGCTACACGTATACCAGTATGGATGAGGTCGTGCAACAAAGCGGTGTGTCAAAATCAAATGTATATTACCACTTCTCAAGCAAGGAGGAATTATTACTAGCAGTGATTGATTTCTGGATCACTATATACCGAGAAAAACTAGCAGACATTTTGAAACAGACCAATCTAACTTTGGAAGAAAAAATACTGACCTTTCTACAAAGTTTGGCTGAAGAAATTGAAGAGCGGGACTATCAAGGTAGCTGTCCCTTCATTACTTTCATTATGCAAGCACCGAAAAATGATCGGCAGGTCCAAGAAAAAATCAATCATTTTTTTGATTATTTAACGCGTATCTGCGAGGGATTGATTCAAGAAGGAATAAATACTAAAGCATTTCGTGAAGACATCAACGTCAAAGAAACGGCGGAGATTTTTGTGAACAACCTTGAAGGGGCACTCTTTTTAGCAGAAGTAAAAAAAGAGAGTCAGTATCTCACTACTACAGCCAAAAATTTATTTAAATTACTCGTTTAAGAGTAATTTTTTTATATAAAATTAGGACTAAATAGTTCTAAAAAGGAGAAAATAATGAATATTTTAATTATCGGGGCAACTGGGTTTATTGGCAAAGAAATCGTCAAACAACTCGCAAGGGAAGATGTTTTCTTAACATTACTTGTCAGAAATCCAGCGAAAGCAAGACCATTACAAGCATTAGCCCCTGAAAAAATAGCGTTGGTAACAGGCGATTTAACAAAAGAAAACTTAGGCCTAAATGCGATCGACCACGAACGAGCAATGCACTGCAACATGATTCTTCACTGCGGCGGTCCGATGGATATCACTTTATCAGAAGCAGCCGCGAAGAACTCCTTTTTAGAAGGCAGCAAAAACCTCATGACCCTTGCAACAGAAATCAACAAGAGAAACAAATTGAAAAAGATCATCCACGTAGCTGGGTACATGAGCCCATTCACGGATGATGCTTCTGTCTGGGAAACGACGGATGTGTTCAAAGAGGTGCATCCAGCGTTACTTGGAACCCCGCCCTATGAGCAGATGAAGTTTTTATCTGATATTTATATTCGACAAGAAGCGAAAAAGCACCATATTCCTTTAGCAGTGATCAATCCGCCAACCGTCATCGGTGATGAGCAAACAGGGAGCACCGAACAACTCGAAGGCTTTGGCTTATTTATAAAAATAATCCGAAGTGGAGCCTTACCTGTTATCCCCGGAGGAACCGACTATCGACTGCCGTTGATCAATAAAAATGTACTCGCTCAATTTATTGTCAAAACCATATTCAATGCGACAAAAGACGAAATGACGTATCCCCTTGTTGCCGATAAACACGCCGATAAAGAGATCGTTCAACTGATGGGACTGATTTCTGAAAGTCTTAATCGAAACAAACCTCGGTTGACTGTTCCTTTTGGTTTACTCAAGTTCGTTATGGCAGCTGGCGGAAGCAAATTAACGGGTATTCCTGAAAGCAGTTTAAGCTTTTTGACCAATAGAACGTTTGACAACCGGCTGACAAAACGCGATTTTGAACCGGAACTGATAAAAAAAATAGCAGCATCAAACATCCCATTAGCAGTAGCTGACATTGATTTTCGCTTGACCTATGGGGAAGAAAGCCTAACACCCTACACACGAATAGCTGTCAACGAAGCGACGGTCTATCAATTGGAGGGCTCTGCTACTCCTCTCGTGCTTTTGCATGGCTTATTTAGCGATGGCACCGATCTCTTTCAACTGGGACTAGCATTGAATAAACAAACAGGCAGAAAAATTATCATTGCAGACTTACCAGGATTCGGAAGATCTCCGTTTATTAAAAAGCAACAGCTGTTGACACCATACCTTGAGTTGATACGCTCACTAAAGAATATCCTGCCTGATGGCTCTGTCTTTATCGGCCATTCTTTTGGTGCCGCCTTGTTACTAACAGCCGCTGAACAGCGCTTCTTTTCAGAGAACGACCAACTGATTCTTTTACAACCACCTGTCCACAAAACCGATTCGGTCCCTGCAACATGGCTCAGTAAACTAGCTTTAAAGCATGCATCTGAACGACAATTACTCGCCTATTTCAAAAAAAAGGGACTGCTGATAGACGAAGCAGCCTCTTCTAGTGAATATTTAAAAAGAGTGAAAAAGAGTATTCGTTCTTCACGGATAGTCAACACAACACTTCAACTAAATCGGTTGTTAAAAGAAATGACCCTTCACCAAAGAATAGACCCTTCAATTCCGATCATATGGGGAACCGAGGATAAAAGCTATTTACCGCCAAGAGAAACGACTAAAATAGTCGATCTGCCATTGGGTCATCATTTTCCAATCAGCCATCCGCAAGAAACAGCTGATGTGCTGGTAGAGTTGATCGAAGGGTGATTTTGGAGAGGTATAATTTTATCAAGTACGCTAATCTACTTACGAAAATTCCTACTTAATATAATTAGTTATTGAAAGGTGACCCTCTCTTTGATGAGAATGGTGTCAGTACCTTCCTAACATCCTCCATATAAGAAGATATGATCCTCTATGAAATAAATTTACATGAAAAATCTATCCAAAGCTCTTCTGGTGGCACGGACATCTACAATTGTTAGTTTTCCAGAAGAAACGATTCTATCAGGAGCCTGCTCTACTATTTTTGATGAAAATAGTATCGGAGTCAAAATTGGTATTTTGCCAAAAGACGCTTGGTTATCGTTATAAGAAAGTCGGATAAACAAAAAGTTAAGATAAGAAAACTATCTAGGAATAAGTAAATAAAATGGTATCTCTCCACAATAGCTAAGTAGTAAAAAAGAAGCTAATTATAAGAAACGATTCTTTGATTAGCTTCTTTCTTAAAACGAACAAATTATACAAGAAATGTAACAAAATCCAGGGTATTATAGTCCCGTACACTGTATCGAATAATTTCTAAAAAATTGCATAAAGAAATTCGTAAAAGTCATTTCTGAACAGTAAATTTAATAGATTCATCATCTATTTTCTGTTGCTCGGGAGTTGATTTTATGTGATCTACATGGCCTCTGTGAAGGTTTCTCTCTCTAACCTAGTAAGAAAGAGAAACTTGGCTGAAGTCTTTTTCAAATAAAATAAAGTACCCGGAAATAAATCCCGTATACTTTATTTTTTAGCCATTACACTTTATTCGTTTTTCTTTTTTTCCAAAAGAAAATTACACCTGTTAGAAGCACAATTATGACACCTGCTACTAATTCAGCTACTGAATTATTTTCATTTGTTTTAGGAATTGTTACCTGTTTCTTACTATCAGGAGTTGTTTTTTTCTGATTCTCTTTCTCTTGTTCTGGTGTCGTATGCGTTGAATCATCTGCAGGTTTTTCTTGGCTAGGTTTTTCTTTTACTGTGACTGTAGCCGTTACCATAATTCCATCATAACTATACGATACTTCATAGCTACCTGCTTTGCTCGGATTAACTTGACTTGCGTCTACTGTCAAGTCTTCGTACACGACTTTCTTTCCTGCTTTGTCAATTGCATTGTCAAAATTTTCTTTTGCCGTCCATTTATCTCCCACATAAATCGTAGAATCATGGACATTGATGGCTGTCATTTTCTCTTTGACCGTAATGATCGCTGTACTCGTTACATCATCATACGTATAGGTAACTTTGAAGGTTCCTTCTTTACCCATATCTGCTTTGCTAGCATCGACCGTTAGAGCTGAAAAATCAACATTGTTGCCATCTTTATCTAACGCACTATCAAAATTATCTTTCGCTTCCCAGTTATCTCCCACATAGATCGTGGAATCATGGACATTGATGGCTGTCATTTTTTCTTTGACCGTAATGATCGCTGTACTGGTTACACCATCATACGTATAGGTGACTTCAAATCTCCCTGCTTTGCTCGTGTCGGCTTTACTAACATCGACCGTCAGATCTGAAAGTGCAACGTCGTTGCCATCTTTATCCAAAGCACCGTCGAAGTTATTCTCTGCTTCCCAATTATCTCCCACATAAATCGTAGAATCATGGACATTAACGGAGGTCATTTTTTCTTTAACTGTGACAATCGCTGTACTCGTTATACCATCGTACGTATACGTGACGTCAAAGCTGCCTGCTTTACTCGTATCGGCTTCACTCGCATCGACCGTCAGATCTTGGAAATCTACTGAATTACCATCTTTATCTAATGCACTGTCAAAGTTATCTTTCGCTTCCCAATTATCCCCCACGTAGATCGTTGAATCATGAACATTAACGGCTGTCATTTTCTCTTTGACCGTGATAGTCGCTGTACTCGTTTCACCATCATACGTATAGGTGACTTCAAAAGTACCTGCTTTATTTGTTTCTGCTTTACTAGCATCGACCGTCAGTTCTTGGAAATCTATCGGATTACCATCTTTATCCAACGCACTATCGAAGTTATCCTCTGCTTCCCAGCTATCCCCCACGTAGATCGTTGAATCATGGACGTTCACCGCAGTTTGTTTTTCTTTGACCGTAACAATCGCTGTACTGGTTACACCATCGTACGTATACGTGACGTCAAAACTGCCGGCTTTACTCGTATCTGCTTTACTGGCATCGACCGTTAGGGCTGAAAAATCAACATCGTTGCCATCTTTGTCTAATGCACTCTCAAAATTATCCTCTGCTTCCCATGGATCACCCACATAGATTGTTGAGCCAGAGACATTTATGGCGGTCAGCCGAGGCTTAACAACTATTGTTGCATCCTTGGTTAGATTATTGAGAGTATAACTAACCGTATAAGTACCCGCTGTCTGTGTGTCTACTGTACCAGAGACAATCCCGCCGTTTGCCAAAAATTCCTCATAAGTTAGCTGTTTCCCTTCTTTTGATGAAGCCTCGATAAAGTTATCGATCGGTGACCATGTGTCCTGTGTATGAATAGTACTATCTTTAATCAAAATATCGGTATAATCAATTTGCACTTTCTGATAAACATAGGTAACAGTAAATTCACCACGTTGAAATACTCCAATAGCATTAGAAGGCAACTTACTTGTGTCTAGCTCATATCCTGGAATTTGTGGAATATAGTCGCTAGTTGAAACGTCATAGGGCTGATTTGTACTATCATCAATTCGACGTGAAGGGTAGATCTCATTACCTGATTCATCTACATACTTAATAGTTAAGTGGCTGTTTGTAAAACGGATATTGTATGCAGCTGTAAATAGGTCATTCCCGTTAGCATCTTTGTAAGGAATAACCACAGTAAACCCAAAATATTCAAAATCATCTGGGCTCCAACCTTGAGTGAAATTACTCCATGACATTTGTAAAGTGTTCACTCCTATTACTGGATTGCTATGTGATGAACCTGTCATGAAATATTGCTGATCCGATTTGTACTCGTAAAAATTTCCGTCATCTCCACCTAACAGAAGACGAAAATATAGTTCATCCTGTATATATTTTTCAGGAATGGGTAAATCGATTACCAAAGATTTAAACTTAAGAGGATCATATTCGACTGTTAAATCATAAGTGAACGTTTCTGAAGCTTCCATTGGAGCCATAAGCATCTTTGAGTCTTTTTTATGTATTTGATTCTGGTCAGCATTATCTTTCATACTTTCACTCGTATTGGATTCAGATGACTGGCTTTCAGATAGTTCTTTACTGTTATCCGATTGCTCCTCATTCATAGCAGCATCATCTTCTAGACTGCTTGACGTTTCATTCTCCAAAAGGTTTTCCTTAGCTTCACTTTCAGAAAATACATCTTTGTTCTCAGGCGACGGTTCCTGATTTTCACTTTTTTCAAAGCTGTTCAAAGTTTCCGATAAAAGATTGGTAGCTTCTTGTTCCTGAGCGGGTGCTATTCCGAGCGTATCTGTCAATGCTTGTACTGGATTCATTACAATTGACCCAAACAATAATCCAACTAAAAAAAGGTGCATATGTTTATTTTTCATTTTTTCTCCTCATTTCGATTTAACAAACGGCATCTTAGCATTAAACTACGCATTTTAATTTATTAAAAAAAAAACACCTAACAACAGTTATTACATAAAATTATTTGCTAAATGCTATGATTTATAATGTCTATATCACAAGTGCGTAACCTACAATTCAAGGGAGGCTTACTATCTATTATTTCTTCATCTTAACCATCTCATCCTTATAATTATATAATCCAAAACTATAAACGTACTTTTTCTATTATCCTTTTTTTTTTGTGCATAGGAATTTCTATTTTTTTCATGGAACTAAAATATTAGAACTGCAGACTTTGGATGCTTCTCACTAGAGAACTGACATTTTGGTATAACAGTGTACGAGAATTGTGTTTTAGAAGAAGATATATTCCATATTTTTTCATAAGCTATTGACTGTGTGGTTCCCCGACACGATATACTTATCCTCAGGAGGCTACTTATGAAATTACTTACAACAAGTGAACTAGCATCATTGTTTTCTATTTCGAAACACACCATTCGACACTATATTGATATCGAATTGCTCACACCAAAGGAACGGAATGAAAACGGGTATTTTTTCTTTGATGAAGAAAATGTCTACAAACTCTATCAGATTCTCGTTTTTAAAAATATTGGTTACTCGCTTCGTTCCATCAAAACCATTTTGACCCAATCAAACATGGCACCTTTTTTTACTGAAGCCGAACAAACGATCCAAAAAAAGATCGATGAATTGCTGGCTATAAAAAATACCGTACACGCCGTTATCGAAGCCCAAAATTCCTACAAGTTAAACGAAATAAGTTTCTTCGAGAGGTCCGATCGTTATTTTCATTCTTTTCCAGAATCAGTTGTGGAAAATGGCGAGGTGGATTTGATAAAAGCCAATAATATGAATCTATCCTCTCTCGATCAAATTTTTTATGTTCATCGTGAAAATGAAGATATCCCTTGTCTTGAAAGTAAAAAGGAAGAAGGGGAATTTGCTTTTACTAAAGGGACTTATGCAAGTATGAGTTTTATCGTGGAGACGGAAGATTGTATCAAACAAAATATTGACCTTTTTTTAACTGACAAACTGCTGTCTGTCAGAAATATTTCTCAAAATCAACTCTTATTTTTTGAAAACGTCTATTGCTCATTAGCCTATAACAGCGCCACTATTTTTACTGTAGAAATGAAATTGTGAAAGAAGGAATCTATTATGTATTTAGTAACAACCGAGACCATTGCAGACCAAAAAATCAGTGAAGTAAAAGGAGCTATTTTTAATGAACAAGTGATTTCAGTAAACATCGTAAAGGACGCCATAAGTGGGATAAAAGGGATATTTGGTGGAAAATCTACTACCTATTCTGATGAATATTCTAAAGGAAGAAAGCTGGCTCTCGCGGAGTTGGAACAACAAGCGCATCGCTTATCGGCAAACGCCATAGTCAATACGCATATCAGCTACAATCAATTTGTAAATTCAGATATTATGTTAATTGTGGTGACAGCCAGCGGAACAGCGGTTGTTATTGAAGACTAGAGAATTCTGTATGTTTTTATAAAACGCGTTTCAAAATAAAGAAGACACGGTGCGGATCACCGTGATCTGATTTATTTTCATTGCGCTTAAAAGATCATTTATTTCATTAAAAAAGCGACCGCATAAAAACGGTCACTTCTGAGATCAAATGGAAAATTCTACTATAGCGTTTGTTTTTTCCGATTTAATCGATGCTCATTTATTACGAAACCAACTATCCCTACCAATATAGCTACAACAGAAACGATTAGGTCATAGACAGTCAGGTCATGAAATCTAAGAACCGGCGCTACTAAAGTAACGAGGCTAAACAAAAACACCCGTTCACTTTTATGAAGATTTGGTTCATAAGTCATACTTGTCCAAGTGACACGAATAACGTTGTGATGAAGCAAAGACCCCCATAAAATGACCAGTACGATGAAAGTGAGAATGATCATAAGTATCGCCGTTATGCCATAGTACTTCACTTGTCGTATAAGTGAGGACACTATAGCCAAAAGTAAATAAAGACCCACCAATCCTAACCGCCGCTTCTTTTTGATAGTATTCATAGTCACACCCCCTCTAGACAAGATTTAAATAAATAACCAGAAAAATGACGAAACAAGTGACGGTCAGTTCGATTATATTTTCTGTACGTCTCGTACGGTTCTTTAAAAAAATACCCGGAGCAGTCGAAGAAAATTGGGAGCGATATTTTTGGGGGATAAAAAATCCTACTAATATTCCTACTAGGACCAAGTAGAAGGGCCAGTTCGGTGAGATCCCGCGATTAAGAAAAGCCATGGCGAATGCAATCACGTAAATCACTACCTGAATAACCGTAATACTGTAAACCTTTTTTAAATCTTTCGACATCGTTGTGCCCTCCAGTAGAAGAAAAAAATCTTGATTGTAATAGAATTGCTACGGCGTAACCGAATTTTGTAATACTGACTGACCAGAAGACGGTATCCTTTTCAACCGCATAAGCTGTCAATGAAGCGAATCTGCCTCTCTTTTGAAAGGCTGGTGTTGGATGATTTCCTATCCGCTTATTTCTCGGTTAACTCATCCCTGAATTTCAGGAATAGCTCTTTCGCTTGTCCTGTGCTCATGTTTGTCAGATCTTTGATTTTCTTAACCATGCCAATATCATTTTCGTTTTTTGAAAGCATTTGTCGTGCCATTTCTTCTTTGATTTCTGCTTCTTCTTCCTTCGTTAAATTTCTGACTTCTTTCTTTTTACCAAATAGTCCCATCCTGCTCTCTCCTTCTTGTAAAATCCATACGCTTTTCACACCAGCCAGACTGCGCACGCTTTTTTATCTAAAATGCCGTTTTTCTGTCCATGACTTGATTCCTCTACCCTAATCTACCATTTCTGTCGGAATCGAGGAAATGGTTCGTTCTCTTTTTTATTTTTTGGGAAGATATAAAAATAAAACACGGAGCCAATGATGATCGCTGGCGGCACAGAGATACTCAATAGTTTTAAAGCGGTGGTTAACAATACACCAAATTTTTCTTGAATAGAAAGATTCATAATCCTGCTGAAGTCTTGATTGAACGAAGTTACGATCATCGTGACAAAAAAGATCAAGCAAAAACTAATCACCCCATACTTGATACTTACTTTTAAATCCTCATTGTCTTTCTTAGTTTCTTCCAAAAGTAATGTTTCTAATGAGATATCCAATTCTTCGGCTATTTTGATCATATTTTTTTTGCTAGGGTACGTAGCGCCTAACTCCCATTTAGAGATTGTCTTATCACTTACTTCTAATAATTCTGCTAGCATACTTTGTGTTAGCTTGTTTTTTTCTCTATATTCTTTCAGCTTCATTGCTAATATCGTTTCTTTCATTCCAACCACTCCTCATCCATTTCTACCCTTCATTTTGACATAAAACCTACCATTTAACAGGAATTCTTAAAAAAGAGAGTAGAATAGAGTGGCTTTCTTAGCTATTTATGGCGATTTGCCTGAAACATACTACCGAATCCTTCCTTACAACAATAGTTGCTGTGCATTCTAATATCTTCTAAATACTATCAAACCAGAAATTATAAGCATCTGTAAATAATTAAATGAGAAGCAAAAACTTCCCAGTTTTTGCCCTCCCTCATTTCTCAAGAAAATATGTTAATAGAAGATTCTCTTCCTATCATTCACATTAAAACAAGCCAAAGTATTTTTTCACTTCAATATACACTAAAGGAAAAATGGATAATCCGATTACCCATAGCCAGTCAACTGCACGAAGAGAGACAAAGCCAAAAATGGTTTGCGTGAATGGAATCGTTACTAACAAGATAATGATCAATGCACCTATGAAGGTTGTCATTACTAACAACGGATTGCTCAAAAAACGCAGCTTCAGGATAGATTCTTTACTTCTACAATTAAACATGTGCACAATAGTTGATAATCCCAATACAATAAATGTCATTGTCTGAGAAACCTCTATCGATTCTAGACGTCCAATTAGAATCGCGCCTAATGTGACGACTGTAAAAACAATTGAGATTTCTACAATTTTTACCAATAATCCTTGCGCAAAAATGCTCGTGTATTTAGTGATAGGGGCTTCCTTCATTGCTTTTTTGTCGACTGGTTCAATGCTAAGACTCATTCCTGGGATTCCATCTGCAACTACTTTTATGATTAACAATTGAACCGCTGTAACAGGTGCTCCCCACCCAACGAGCAAGGAAATTAAAACGATCGTCAGTGCAGAAATATTGCAACCAAGCATCGCGTATAATGATTTTCTGATGTTGCTGTATACCCGTCGTCCTTCTTCAACCGCCTGCACAATCGTCGCAAAATTATCGTCTACTAAAACCATATCAGAGGCTTCCTTTGCTACTTCTGTGCCACCTCCCATTGCGATCCCTACATCAGCTGCTTTTAATGCAGGTGCATCATTGACACCATCGCCAGTCATAGCGACAATCTCATCATTTTTTTGGAATGCTTTTACGATTCGAATTTTATCTTCTGGGGAAGTACGAGCAAAGACTCGATAGTCATCAATCACACGAGCTAATTTTTCATCGCTCATTTCATGTAAATCCGCTCCGGTCATTGCTTTTTTCCCATCGGTGAGAATTCCTACATCCTCTGCGATTTTCTTTGCTGTCAGTAAGTGATCCCCTGTAATCATTACGGTTTGAATCCCTGCTTGTTTTGCAATAGAAACAGCCATATAGCTTTCAGGCCGAGCTGGGTCGATAATCCCAACAAATCCTGCAAACTCTAACTGACTTTCAAGAATTTCTTCAGTAAGACGTGTAGGTTTTTCATCGTATCTTTTATAAGCAACGCCCAAAACACGGTATGCTTGATTGGCCAACTCATCATGCTTATTCAAGTAGGCAGGGTTGTTCGCATCAATGAGATCCAAGCGATCAAAAGCCCCTTTTGTGACAGAAACATATTGGTCGTTTACTTTATATAAGACAGTCATCCTTTTTCGTTTTGAATCAAAGGGAACTTCATGAATCTGTTCAAAGGTTGAAGCGACTTTACCTAGTTCCTCTTTAGTGAAGAGCGATGCCAGTTTTTTTCTGATCGCCAACTCTGTTGGATTACTGGTTACTGTTGCATTTTCTTCCATCGAACTAGCAAGATAGAAAAGAAATAAGAGATTTTTTTCCTTCTCTTCTGTTATTTCTAAGCAGGAAGTCAGTTTATCTTTCATGATAATAACTTCTTTTACGATCATCTTATTTTCGGTAATCGTTCCAGTTTTATCTGAGCAGATAATTGAAACACCTCCAACGGTTTCTACTGTTGAAGGAGTCCTAACGATGGTTTTCTTCAGTGCCATATTCCTCATACCAACTGCTAGAGAGATTGTTACTACGACTGGCAAAACCTCTGGAATAGCAGCAACAGCCATTGATATTGCGGTCATGATACTGGTCTCTAAAGACAATCCTTTGCTGATTCCTATAGCAATCGCTAGAAAGCCAGAGAGAATAGCGATTAGTCCTAGAACTTTCCCAAGTTTTTGCATTTTTATTTGTAGAGGTGCTACGGTTGTTTCTTCCTTGCTTAATAAGCTCGATATTTTACCAATTTCCGTATTCATCCCTGTCTTTTCCACTCGAACGTTTGCTTTTCCTGTGACGACCAATGAGCCAGAAAAAACCAAGTCTTTTCTGTCCCCTAAAGAATCTTCCCTAGAAGAAATATAGGTGGAATCTTTTTCACTTGGTTCACTTTCACCAGTTAGAAACGATTCATCAACAAAGAAATTACTACTCGTTAAAAGCGTAGCATCTGCTGGAATACGGTCCCCTAACGCCAACTGAACAATATCACCAGGAACAATGTTCAAACTTTCAATCTCTTTTAACACCCCATCTCTGAATACTTTACTTACGGGAACACTCATCTTATTTAATTCACTCATTGATTTTTCCGCATTTTTTTGCTGTCGAATCGACAAATATAGATTAAGAATGACAATTGAAAAGATGACTATCGGTTCCGTAAAATCATCCGGATGGTTTTGAAAAGCAACATAACAAGATAAGAGCGTTGCAACGATTAAAATCAAGATGGTAATATCCTTCATCGACTCTTTCAAATAGTCATAAAAATGCTTCTCGTCTTTGCTTTCTATGGAATTAAATCCATATTTTTCTAGCTTCATTTCTGCTTCTTTACTGGAAAGTCCCAAATGGTTAGGGCCCTTTCCGTATTCTTTCAATTGTTCTTTTAACATCTGCCTATACCTCCTAAAACAAAAAAGAAGTCAGACAAACTAACCATAAAAGCCTAAGGTTAGTTTTTCTGACTTCAATAAGATTTATTCCGGCGAACAAATCTAATGTCATTATTTAAATTCCACCTAATTATTGCACATCCGAATATTTGGGTCAAGATTTTCACGATGACCAATCAATCAAAATGAGAGAATGGTATGCAAAATCGAGAAAAAGTAGGTGTACATCCTGATCCAAGAGACAAGAAGCTCGCCTCTACAAAATGATTTCAGGCTCTTCTTTCCTTAGCACATAATCATCACCTGTTACGTTAAAATACTCTTGAACCAACTGACTTAACTCTTTGATTGCTTCATTCGCACGAGCCCGTTGCGTTTCATTGATCGATTCAATGAATAAAACAGCATGGGTGGTCTCTTCTGTTAGCATCGTACGTTGGGCTTCCCGCCAATTTAAGCATCGACAGATTGCACCTTTCTCATCATAGTAAATGACTTCCTTTTCCAAGGCTGGGGAATCAGTATCTGCACCTAAGGGAAAGAAAGATTCGCCACCTTTTGCAACGCCTAAATGAAGGTCGCCAACGATTGTATCGAGGTCTTCTCCGCCTAAAGGGACACCATATTTCAAGGAAATACTATTATAAATATCTACTAAAGGATTTATGGGAGAAAATTCTCTGTCTTGATTCACCCGTTTCAACAGTGCTTCGATGGAAGAGCGTACCCCTTTTTTCGTTTTAAATTGCTGAAAAGCGCTTCGCCATTCTTGGATCACTTGATTTTCACTGAAGGTGTCGGTCGTTAAGTAGCGCTTTGCTTGTTCTTTACTATTTTTTAGCAAATCAGTAAAAAACGTTTCGTGTGCAACATCGGCAACATTGTTTATATTTTTTACAACAAGGCAGTTGATTTGGGCTTCTGGAAACAGCGCCCAAAATTCTTGATCGACCATTATTTTCTTCACTTTCTCTACACTCCTATTTGGTTTATTTGGACAAATTCATGTCCTTTATTTTTCAGGCTCTTTGTTTTTTCAGCAGCCATCATCGCTATATCCTTTTTAACAAAATATCATCTACCTGTGCTTCTTTTCCCATGTAGAATGAATGTTGCCCTACTTTGTGAAAGCCCATGTGCTCATAAAAAGAACGTGCGTTGAAGTTCTTTTCCCACATACCTAACCATATGTATGATTTGTTCCATTTTTTTCCTATAGATTCAGCTAACTGGATGAGGTATTTTCCATATCCGCTTCTTTGGAATTTCGATCGAATGTAAATTCGCTCAACTTCCATAGCGTTCTCTTTTATGCTTTCTGTTTGAGCATTACCCACATTTAGCTTTAAATAGCCAATGATTTCTTCCGATTTTTCTATCAAATAAAAATGGCTTTCATCCTCAGTGAGTTCTTCCCTTAACTTTTCTGTTGTATAGCTTGAATTGATGTAGTCCATCAAATTTTCTTCTTCATTTTGATCTTTAAATGTATCCGTAAACGTTTCAATACTTACCTGTTTCAAAATATCAACGTCACGTTCTGTGCATTCAACCAAGTGTAAGCTTTCCATCTGCCTTCTCCCTTCAATAGTCTCTTTTGATCCCATTCTTGACGTTGACCCAATCAACTTCTACCGAAGATTTTATTTTTGCCAGCATTTCCACAAGATTTTTTCTTTCTAAAGCAGATAACTGTTGAATCGCTACTTTATTTGAATAGTTATTTTCTCTTATGATTAATTGAACTGCCTGTTTTCCTTTGGAAGTTGTGTATAAGTGTTTGATTTTTTTATTTTCTTTATCTGACTCTTTTAGGATAAAACCATTTTCCTCTAACTTTTTTACCGCCCGTGACAAAGTTGTGCGATCAACTTTGATCCGTTCGGCTAATCGTTCAGGAATAATTCCTTCATTTTCAAATATACGAACTAAGTAAATGTATTGCCCTTTACTGAGTTGAAGCTCTTTAAATTCAATATTAGCAATTGATTCCAACATTCTACTGATCGAACCTATCTCACGAAGTATATCCTCCACGAACTATCCCCTCCCTATCTAGCACTATAATAGCCCATTATTGTTGCATATGCAACAATAATGGGCTTGATTTACTTTTTTACTCACTCTTAGAAAATGGGTGCATGGCATAAGCTTGTTGTTTCTGTTCTCAAAAAAAGCAGGAGAATACCGAGAAAAACTTCTCTGTACTCTCCTTTTACAATCATTCCAAGTAGAAATACTATCCGAATTTCTCCTAATTTCAAAACCAAATTCATAAAGACTGATTGCTTAGACCAACAGAGAAAGAAAGGAAGGTTTCCTAGCCTGCGAAATTCGTCTTAACCCCCTATGCCAAATCACTCCCATTTGACGCAATCACCTTTTTATACCAATCAAAGGATTTCTTTTTCTTCCGATCGTAGGTGCCATTTCCTTCATCATCAGCATCAACATAGATAAAGCCATAGCGTTTACTCATTTGCGAAGTCGAGGCACTGACGATATCAATGCAGCCCCATGAGGTATAACCCATCAGTTCAACGCCTTCTTTTAGAGCTAAATTGATTTGTTCAAAGTGGGCTTTGAAATAATCAATGCGATATTGATCATTGATTTCTCCCTTTTCATCGATTTCATCTGCTGCGCCCACGCCGTTTTCTACAATAAACAAAGGGATCCGATAGCGATCATAGAGAGAAAGCAATGAGATTCGGAGTCCGACTGGGTCAATTTGCCAGCCCCATTCTGTCATCGGTAAGTAGGGATTTTTCACCCCTGTCGCAATGTTGCCACTGACTTTTTCTCGCTGTTCGGCATCTTTTGAAACTACTAGGGACATATAATAACTGAAGGAAAGAAAATCTACTGTGTATTCCTTGATTGTTGCCAAATCCCAGTTTTCCATCGCCACTTCAATGCCTTTTTCCTGCCATTCTCGCAAAAGCCATTTCGGATATTCTCCCCAGACTTGTACATCAGAATACAGATGATTTTCTCGGTTGGCTTTTTCTGCTAAAGCGATATTCTCGGGATGACAATCTTCTGGATAGGTCATGAGCTTGGTAACCATCGCCCCGATTTTTGCTTGTGGGTTTGATAAACGCCCATACTTAGTTGCCAACGAACTTGCCACAAATTGATGATGCAAGGCTTGGTAGATGGCGGCTTCTGCGGCTTGTTTTGTTTCATAACGCTCTTCGACTACGCCCACGGTCGTAAACGGATGACGAAAAACACTATCGATCTCATTGAATGTCAACCAATAGGTCACTAGATCTTTGTATTCGGCAAAAACGACCTTGCAAAATTTGACAAAGAAATCAACGACTTCTCGAGAGACCCACCCTTGATAATCGGTGACTAGATGCAGCGGCATTTCATAGTGAGAAAGCGTCACTAATGGTTCAATACCATTCTCTTTCAGCTCAGTTAAAAGGTCTCGATAGTATGCTAATCCTACTTGATTTGGTTTTGCTTCGTCGCCCCGAGGAAAAATCCGCGTCCATGCGATCGACACTCGCAGTACCTTAAAGCCCATTTCTTTAAACAGTGCGATATCTTCTTTATATCGGTGATAAAAATCAATGCCCCGACGTTTTGCATAATTACCGGTTCCTTTTTCGGCAATCGCTTCAGCAATGGCTTGTTCATCGACATGCCACTGCTTCTTATAGTCTTCTACAGAAACGTCAGGCTTGTATAGTGCTACATCTGCAACTGACATGCCTTTGCCGTCAACATCCCATGCCCCTTCTGCTTGATTGGCTGCGATCGCACCGCCCCATAGAAATCCTTCTGGAAAATAACTTTTTGTCATGAAACTCCTCCTTCGTTCTATTCCCTTGTATTCTTAAACAGACTCATCTTGAGAATCCTCTTACTATTCAGCTAACTCACTTTGGCGATTGCTCAAGAAAATAAATGGTAAATAAATGAACACCCCGACTACAATAATCAGCAATTGTAAAATGACTCCATTGATTCCCCATCCAAGAAAGGCACCGACAATGATCGGTAAGCCGAAAGGTACATCCACAATGTTCGAGCCAATTAGTCCAAACTGATTGGCAGCTAATAACATCGCCGCCGGGAGTCCACTTCCTAGAACAAAGGGAATCGCAAAAATCGGGTTCAATACTAGCGGCAAACCGAACACAACGGGTTCACTGATACCAAATAAAGAAGGAACTAAGCCAATTTTGGCGACGGCTCGCAGGTCATCTTTTTTCGAAAACATCAGTAATCCGATATTGAGAGAAAGAATCAATCCCGCACCGCCGGCTACTAAGAATGTTACCCAAGAGCCCATCGTGATGACTTGATCTGGCGTTTGTCCTGATTCAAAGGCAGCAATATTGGCGGCTAGTGCTGCAATCAAAATTGGGTTTCGAATCGGAGAAATAACGAGTCCGCCATGGATTCCGACTAACCAAAAAACTTGGGAAATAATCACTAAACCAATAATCCCAGCTGGATGCTGCAAAATCCCTTCCAACGGGGCTTGCAAGAAGCGGTACAATGCTTCGTTGATATAGAGACCTGACGCCAATTCAAACAATCTTCCAGCAATAGCGATGACAAACAGCGTGATGAAAATTGGTATCAGCACACTAAAAGACTTACTGATGGCGCTAGGAACACTCGGTGGCATTTTGATTTGCAGACGCTCGATCTTATTCAGCTTGCAAAAGAATTCTACGGTAACCATCGTCAAAATCATACCAATGAACAGTCCGCCAGCATTCAAAGTATCTACTGGCAGACCTGCAGCCATTCCTGCCACTCCATCAACGACCGTTTCAAGCCCTTGGGGTACGACTGAAACATAGGCACTCAAGGAGACCACCGCACACATGATACCGTTCTCATTGTTTCGCTCACCTAAAATCCACCCCAAAATGACGATCACGGCTAATGTCATGGTATTCATCGTCGCAAAGTTGATGGCGGTAAAGGCTGGTTCCATAACGGCTAAAAAGCTTAGGGCAGAAAACTGTGCCAGCCCTGTGGTTTCGCTCGTTAACAATGAATTACCCAATGTTGCAAAAGAGCCTACGATAATGAAGGGCATCAAAACTGTAAAGGTATTTTTTACGACACCTAAATATTTGTTATCATCTACTTTTTCTGCAATGATACTGACCCCGTCAGCGAATTTGTCGAAAGCACTCATCCTTGTCCTCCGTTTACCAACTCTTCCGCATGCTTCAAGACAGCTGCTCCATTGCCCCGACCGTAGTCGACTGCTTTGATGACTGCTACTGGCACTGTATCATTGACGATCTTTTTCACTTTACGCATCGTATGTTGTACTTGTGGTCCTAAAAGCAAGACATCGAAGTTACCTAATTCTCGTTCAATCAAACTTTGATCAATCGCCCAAATTTTGTAGTCTTTTCCTTGTTCTTTTGCGGCTTCCTCCATTTTGGCAACTAAAATACTAGTGGACATTCCCGCTGCACAAGCTAACATAATTCTCATGATGAAACTCCTCCTTGCAATTCAGAAATTTTTTGGTATAAGTAAAGCCATTCTGCTGCTTGTTCTGTGGCAGTCATTGCCATTGCTAAATGATCTTGAGCATGTATCAATATAATAGATAATTCCGTTTTTTCTCCTCTAGCTTCCGCTTGCACCAAATCGGTTTGACATTGATGGGCTTGCTGAAGCTCATTTTTGGCTTCTTCTAATAAACGTTGTGCTTCTTCAAAGGTTCCTTCGCGTGCTGCCTCAATCGCCATCATGGCAGCTGATTTTGCATTTCCCGCGTGTAGAATCAGGGTAAAACTCACTTCGTAGTTATCCATATTCTCTCCTTTAGCTGTTTTGACTTTTTTGTGAGAAGATTGTTCACACTTACGAATAGAAATCAAAAATTTCCTTTTTTATCTAGAATAAAAGGCTGACCCATGAACGCTTATTTTGACCATTATTGGCAATGGTATTTCTTTTTCTCCATTCAACGTCGTTCTTCGCCTAAAGAATCAACTATGACTGCCTATTTTTCTGCCAACTTCTGGTCGTTGTCCTCGTATTAGCTAGATACTTAGACTTAGGGAGCGGAAATGGTACTGCGCAGGTACCATTTTGTGGAACCGATAGTTTTTAGGAATACGCTCCCTTGCGCTCGCCTAGTACTGTTCATCATCTACTCTGCCTCACTTTGTGAGTCACTCGTAGTGATATCCTAGTTCGGTGACTACACTCCCTTGCGCTCGCCTAGTACTGTTCATCATCTACTCTGCCTCACTTCGTGAGTCAATCGTAGTGATTCCTAGTTTGGTGACTACGCTCCCTTACGCTCGCCTAGTACTGTTCATCATCTACTCTGTCTCACTCCGTGAGTCAATCGTAGTGATTCACAGCAAAAAGGCATTGGACGGATTTGTCCAATGCCTTTGAGATAGTTAAATAAGCGTTAGGCTTCTTGTGTTTTTATCGAAAAAAATGCATACTCCTACTAGAAATGAAGGCGTTTTTTCGGTACAATAAACACGT
>OCAN01000443.1_pt1 | contig 39789 bp, 47 predicted proteins | sample 1538321 | NCBI WGS metagenome assembly OCAN01 (sample SAMEA2580294, study PRJEB22360) | human gut metagenome | biome: human gut; feature: human-associated habitat; material: faeces | place: Denmark | collected 2008/2010 | reverse complement strand
CAGGAAGGCCGGCGCCATGTTCCGGGGAGCCATTGCGGTAGTGGCGGGCAGCATCCTCTACCGTCTCGTTTACGCTCTGGTGCTTTACACCAAGGTGGTGCCAGTGGACTGCCTCAAGCTGGTGACCGCCTTGGTGGTGGCCCTGGCCATCGCGGCCCCCTCCATCCGGCAGTGGTGGGCTTTCCAGACCAGAAAGCGCCGCGCCCTGGCCGGGCGAAAGGGGGAGAAGTAAATGCTGGAACTGAACAAGGTCTCCAAGACCTTCAACCCCGGCACCGTCAACGAGAAGAAGGCCCTGGACGGCTTGTCCGTGACGCTGGCCGAGGGAGACTTCGTGACCATCGTGGGCTCCAACGGCGCGGGCAAGTCCACCTTCTTCAACGCCGTGGCGGGGGACTTCTTTGTGGACGAGGGCTCCATCCGCCTGGACGGGGCGGACATCACCTATCTGCCCGCCTACCGCCGCAGCCGCCAGATCGGCCGTCTGTTCCAGGATCCCATGCGGGGCACCGCCCCCCACATGACCATCGAGGAGAACCTGGCCCTGGCCTATCTCCGCACCGCCAAGCACCAGCGTGCCTTCTTCAGCCGGGTCTCCAAGGCCGACAAGGCGTTCTTCCGGGAGCAGCTCGCCCGGCTGGACATGGGCCTGGAGGACCGGATGCGCCAGCCGGTGGGCCTCCTCTCCGGCGGTCAGCGGCAGGCCCTGACATTGCTCATGGCCACCATGGTGCCCCCCAAGCTGCTCCTGCTGGACGAGCACACCGCCGCACTGGACCCTGCCACGGCGGAGAAGGTGCTCCGCCTCACCCGGGAAATCGTGGAGGGGGAGCGCATTACCTGCCTCATGATCACCCACAACATGAAAAACGCCCTGGAGCTGGGCAGCCGAACCTTCATGATGGATGCCGGACGGGTGGTGCTGGACATCAGCGGGGAGGAGCGGAAGGGCCTCACCGTGGACGATCTGCTGGAGCGCTTCCGCGCCGGCGCGGGGAAGAACCTGGACAACGACCGCATTCTGCTCTCCAACGACTAGAAAAATGCCGCCCTAGGGCGGCATTTTTTCCGTGTCTGCGGCAGCGGGGCCATGTATCCCCGGCTGCAACGGGAGTAGGCCGATGGCGGCGGAAAAAGTACGAGATCTTTCGAAAAAAGCATTGACAAGAATGCGGAGATATGCTATTATTTTCTGGCTGACATGCCAAAGAGATCAGCGCCCATGCGGGTGTAGTTCAATGGTAGAATCCCAGCCTTCCAAGCTGGTCGCGTGGGTTCGATTCCCATCACCCGCTCCATAAGCGCCTGTAGCTCAGGTGGATAGAGCAACTGCCTTCTAAGCAGTGGGTCAGGGGTTCGAGTCCCTTCAGGCGTGCCATCGTTTTCTAAAGCCATCCGATATGGTGGGTGTAGTTCAGTTGGTAGAGCATCGGATTGTGGTTCCGAGTGTCGCGGGTTCGAGTCCCGTCACCCACCCCATAAGCCCTTAAGGCGGAAGGGCCGGAGCGTCCGCTCCGGTCCTTTGCTTTTAGAACCAGCCAGATTGGGGTGTAGCCAAGTGGTAAGGCACGGGACTTTGACTCCCGCATTCGCTGGTTCGAGCCCAGCCATCCCAGCCAAATGACTCGTTAGCTCAGTCGGCAGAGCAACTGCCTTTTAAGCAGTGGGTCCGGGGTTCGAATCCCCGACGGGTCACCAAAATGTGTAGACAAAAAAGATACACGTCAGAAACACCGCACGGAAGTGCGGTGTTTCTGCCATTTTAGAAGGTTTTAGAGGAAACTAGCACAAAAAAGTTTAATTTTAGAAGTCAGAGCAAACTTTTTCAAAGAAGGGCCCTGGGGGTGATGCAAAATCCAGTTTTTAGGGAAGTGAGTGTTTCGAACTCCTCCGCATTTTCTTATGTGTGATAAAGAAGTAATAGAAGTGTAAAAAATTTTGCCGTTCCTATCCGGCACTTAGCTATTGTGTCGGATAGGTCGGGCAGTTATTGGGGCAAGCCCACCTTGCCAACAAAAGTCTCAATATCTTGTCTGCGGGGCTTGTTTTCGTCATAGCCCGTCCAGGATGGGGCGGGTCTTGGAATAGGCAAGCACCTGCCGTTGCAGCCCCTTTTCCCGTTCAGCCTCTTTTCCACATTTTTCAGCTCTGTAATGCTTTTCTGCATGGCGGTATAGGCTGCGGAACAGGCTTCGTCCAATTTCTCCGGGGAAGAAAAGCCGGACTGCTGGTAGGCAGTAACGGTAGCCGCCATCTGCTTTAGGTTGTGCTTTGCCGCCCAGCGGTCATAGCCCATGCCTTTGCCCTCGGCTCGCTTGGCTTCCAGATCAACCATGCGCTGCAAGGTGTTGGCTACTGGGGTGGTTTTGAAGCTTTCTCCCTCTGTAACGGCTCTTTGACAGCGGCAGGGTATTCGGGTAATAGCAGAAAAACAGGGTGTGGAGCGGAACTATTTTTGAAAAATCCGAAAAAATATTTTGAGGGATTTTCAGCAACACAAGCCGCATGGCAGGGTTTGGGGAAGTCACTCCCCAACAAGATTCCCGCAGGGGCAAAAATGAGCAGAAAGTGAATTTTGGCACCTCGGTAGAATCTTGCTCTAAGAAACTGCCGGACTGCCGCTCACTTCCTACTGCCACTTTTTCGGGCTTCACTCCTTACTACTGGGCATTTGGAAATTTGCCAAACAGACAACAAAAAAGCAGCAAATCGGTTTCAGATTTACTGCTTCATGTGCCACTGTGGGGCGGCGGATATTCAGTTGTAAATAACAAAAGAGGGCGGTAGCATTTTGGGCTACCCTCCTACAAATGGATAGTTGTAATATTACTATTCCAACCACATCATATTAGTATATTCATGCCTGATTTGTAGTCATCCAAGATATCGGGCTTGACTGGCTTTCCCCAATTCCATGAGGGGTCTCGCTGATGTACATACTCTCCCAACCGGTCAGCCTCTTGCAGACTAATCTGATTTAATGTCCACCCAGCGGCAGCTCGTTCTTCGGGTGGCAATGACATAACGTAATCCTTTATAATTTCGCTCTCAATCTCTCCACCACTCATGCCGCCGTTCTTTTCCATTCTCTCAAACACCAAAGATTTTATCTTATTTGCAACGCCCTCGTCAACAGGGACAATGCGGCGAAAATCCGTTCGACCTGTAATATCCATTCCCTCCGGACAATATGGGTTAACATGACCCTTTGGCGGCAAAGAGCCATTTGGAAGTTTAGGGGTTAAGTGCGAATTTTGAACCTTATAATTTTGTTGCACAAATCGTGTCATTCCTGTAATCGTCATAAGAACACCTCCAAATAATAATAAACCCTGTTTTAAGAATAACTGTCATAACCATAGTTTACAGTTATACGAGCCGTTGCTGCAGAAACATCCCCTACAGATATAATCGGCACTTTTGTCAAAAATATAATATCCGCACAAGATTTTATCGTTACAAAAACACAAATTTATTCTGCTTGTTTAACAAAGAATTTTATCTGCTTTATTATATTTATCGCATGATTTTTAAAAAATGAAACACATAACAAAAAATGTAACCCGGAATAGTGGGCTGCTATCTATCAAATTTTTGTTTGTTACTTTATGACATATGAGCATTCGGCCAGGGCATGCAAGAAGAAAAATCAAGCCGCCTGTTGGCCTCAGAATACCTGAAGCCCACAGGCAGCTTTTTTCATTCCCCGCAGCACTGTTCCTTTTAGTGCTTATGCTTCGTCTGTTCGCCATTCCTTGATGGTGTTGGTAATAGCTTTTCCCTGGCTTTCCGGCTATACTTGCGTTGCAAACGACAAGAAGGAGGCCGACAGACTATGGCAGAGACGAAAAATTTATGCGCCCAGATTCCTCTGGAGCTCCACGCCAAAGTATGCGGTGAGCGGGAGCAGCGGGAACAGACCACCAGCCAGTACATCACAGAGTTACTCATGGAATACTACAAGATGAAAGAAAATGGAGGTAAGACGACTATGCGAACAATGGCAGCAGGACGATGGCCTTCCAAATCCCGGAGGAACTGTTCCAGCGGATCAAGCAGCACCTGGAGCGCGAGAGCGCCCGCAGTGGCCGCAAGGTGACCCAACGGGAGTTCGTCCTGAGTCTGATCGAGGAGGCCCTGGAACAGGCTGAGGAGGAAGCCGCAGAGGAGGAGGCCACGCAGGAAAAGTGTGGTGAGGACGCATAGCAGCCGGAGTGCGCCCCCAAACAACCCTATAACATAAGTCAGAGAAAGCCCCCCAGGGTGCCCGAACGTAGAATCGGGTACCCTGGGGGGCTTTTTGCGCTTCTGTGGAAGGAGGGAAAAACCATCGAGCAACAGAAGAACCGCTTTACAGACGCAGAAATGGAGATCGCCAAAGAGACCGATCTCCCAGACCTGCTGGAGTCCCTGGGCTACCAGGTCAGGCGGGTCGGCCGCTACCATACCACCAAAGAGATGGACAGCCTGCGTATCAAGAACCGCCGCACCTGGTTTCGTTACTCAGAGGGCGTCGGTGGAGACGCCATCACCTTCCTCCAGCGGTTCTGCGGCAAGAGCTTCCCGGAGGCGGTGGAATATCTGCTTGACTACCATGGCTGGGCGCGGGATTCCCCCGCCCCTCAAAAGTCGGTGCCGTCCAAAGGCCAGGACAGACAGAAGGATGAGCCCCCGCCTCCCTTTGCCCTGCCACTCCCCAACACGGATCAGCGGCGCGTGTTTGCCTATCTTCAAAAAAGGGGCATCGCGCCCCAGGTGATCCGGGGATTTATCCAGGCAGGACTGCTGTACGAGGACGCCGAACACCACAACTGCGTGTTTGTGGGGCGGAACAGGTCTGGAACTCCGGTGTTCGCCAGCAAGCGCGGCACCTATGACCGGAGCGGCCCCGGCTTCAAAGGCGACGTAACTGGCAGCGACAAGAATACGGCCTTCCGCCTCCCCTGCCGTCCGGAGTTGAATGCGGTTCTTGTCTTTGAAGCCCCCATTGACCTCATGAGCTATTGTACCCTGCACCGGCAGGTCACCAGCAACGCGGTGGCCCTGTGCGGACTCCATGAGGGGGCGCTGGATACATACCTGCGGGAGAATCCGCAGCTCAGGCACATTGTCCTGTGCCTGGACGCAGATGAGCCGGGCCAGTCTGCAGTGGAACGCCTGCGGGCCAAGTACGAGGCCGCAGGTTACATGGTGCAGTCCCGGACGCCTCCTTGCGGCAAGGACTGGAATGAGTATTTACAGCAGCGAGGCCCCATCCGGGAAAGGGGGGATCTGCGACAGACTGTAACCAGATGATCATTCAGGCTGAAAAGAACAAAACATGGAGGAGCGATCATGATCAAACACCTTTTGACGACCCTGTGCGCCCTGGCCCTGGTCACAACTGGGAGCATCCCCGCCCTGGCCGCCGAGGCGGATACCGGCGAGAGCGCCCGCTATTACCCCATCTCAGTGGAGGAGTACACCTACGGGGAACAGAATGAGCCCCGCATCAACAAGGTGTATCAGCTCTCCCTCTCAGACGATCCCTCCGGTATCCCCAGGTCGGACTTTGTGCGGAATGGGCGGCTGTATTACCTGCTGGATATGACCCGGAAGGATGAGGTGGGGGTGGACACCAAGCCCCATACTGAGACCGTCACCCGCCCCAGCGATACCGACAACATGGAGGAGATCCTCCAGGGGCTGGAGGCCGAGTTGGAGGTCACCACCGAGGAAGGGTACATCGGGGTGCTCCGCCTGGACCACACCAGCGTCCAGGTGACCACAGACGGCTACGCCACCAAGACCCGCAATCTCTCCGCCACCCGCACTTACCCCAATCTGTCCGACGCGGATCTGGCCCTGATCCCCAAGTCCATCGAGGACAACGGGAAGGAGCTGACCCTGGCGGATGTCCAGTGGAGCAGCTCCGAGCAGACGGACGGCGCGGGCGGCACAGTTACCCGCTACACCGCTACAGCCAGCTACACCGGCACCAGCAGCTACCAATACGCCACCGGCTACACAGTCACTGCCAACTACACCGGCGAGGTGGCCAAGACCGGCTGCAGCGTAGTGACCTATACCGCCATCTTCGGCAGTATGGAGGCCCCGGAGGAGTCCACAGAGCCTGAGTCGGGCAGCAGTACAGCGTCCGCAGGCGTGGATCTGTCCACCCTGAAGCTGCCGCTGTTGATCGGCGGCGGGATCGCCGTACTGGCGGCCAGCGGTGCGTTCGTATTCAAGAAGCTCAAGGAACGGAGGTGAGTTTCAATTGAAACTGCGCGTCTTTCTGCTGACGGCAATGATATGCACCCTGTGCGTTGGTCAGGCCAGCGCGCTGGAATACACGATGGACGCCCCAGAGGATCACCTGTTCGGCAGGCCCACCAGCGATGATACGATCTATGAGTGGGAAGATCCCAATGTGGACCGGAGCAAGAACACAGCCCTGATCCCGCCCGGCTTCGGCAGCCCAACCAGCTATCTCCCCGGCTCCGGCACAGCCCTGACCCCCAACCTGGTTCCCGGTGCGTTGGAGGGCGGCGGCCTGGTATCTCAGACAGGGAGCATCACTTATCCGACTGTGGACAGCGGCGGCAACTGGAGCGGCCCATCGTTTACCGCCGTCACAAGCGATCTCTACTACTCCGGCGGATACCTGGGGACGCTCAAGATCCCGGCCATTGGCCTGTCTGTCAGGGTCTATGAAGGAACGGACAGCGGAACCCTGGCCAAAGGGGCCGGTCACTTCCCCGGCACCAGCATCTGGGATGGGAATGTTTGTGTTGCAGGCCACAACCGGGGTGTACGGGATGACTTTGGAGACCTGCACACCCTGAAGCCAGGTGATACCGTTACCTGGACCACCAAGCTGGGGACAAGGACCTACGAAGTTGTTTCGGTGGAAAAGGTGCTCGAGACCGACACCAGCGGCACCACATCCACCAGCGACAACCGACTCACCCTTTATACCTGTGTCAAAAACCAGCGGGCTTACCGCTGGTGTGTCACCGCTGTGGCCAAGTAATGCTGTCTGCCGATTTCGCTCGACTTTCCACCAAAACAGTGGTATGGTTCGGAGTGTAGACCCCCACTACACAGGAAATGGAGGAAGCGAGTATGAAACATAGGAAATCGGTATCCCTGCTCCTGGCTGGCGTCACCACCGTGGCCATGCTGACCGGCCCTGTCCAGGCGGCAGAAGCCCCCAGTCCCCAGGAGCTGGCCGCCGCCCGGCTGCAGTCCGAGGGGCTCATGAAGGGAGATGAAAACGGCGAACTGCACCTGGAGGACGACCTGACGCGGGCGGAACTGGCCTGTCTGATCAGCCCCATCATCCTGAACCCGGAGCACGTGGCCTGGGAAACGGAGTGGTACACCCGGATGTGTACCACCAATTTCAACGATGTTCCTGAATGGGCACAGGTCGCTGTGGGCGTGTGCGCCTCCATGGGTACAATGGCCGGATACGGAGACGGCCTGTTTGGCCCCTCAGATCCGGTCAGCCCGCAAATGGCCTGCACGGTTATGCTTCGCTACCTGGAACAGGATGGCTGGACCTACGATACCGCCTGTGAAAAGGCAGCGGAACTGGGGCTTGCCCCAGCGGGATCGCTGGAAGGAGACGCCATCACCCGTGGGGATATGGCTATCCTGCTGACCGGCTCCCTGGACTACCTGGCATATCTGCAAACCCTGTAAGAAAATACTGCGTTTTTCCAAAACGGCCCCTGGTGCGCACCAGGGGCCGTTATTCTGCGTTTTAAGGAGGAGATCTCAACCATGAAAAGGCGATTACTGTCCCTGTTCCTGGCTTTTGTGACCATACTCAGTCTCCTGCCCACGGCGGCCTTTGCGGCCAGCTCTGAGGAGGATGCCTTGGGCGAAGTGGACATCTATAACGGCGACTATGAGCTGGGCTACCTCGCCATCAACGGCGCGGTCAAAAAGCAGAAATATACCTACTTTTTATACGAATCCAATGATGGGAGCACCAAGGAATCTCCTGCGTACTGCGTGAACCCGAACCAGTACGGCGTCCCCCAGACCGTAGGCCCCGGAGAGAGCATCAAATACCTAGCCAACGAAAAGGCCAGCGACCCCAAGGTGGTGGGCATCATCTCCAACGGCTATCCCCACCGCAGCCTGGGAGAGCTTGGTCTGGAGAACAAATATCAGGCGTTCTACGCCACCAAAATGGCGCTCTGGTGCTACCTGATCCCCAGCTGGGACATTTCCAACCTGAAGGTGGCCCCCGGCCTGAGCGGCGATGAACTGGACAGAGGCAACCGTATCCTGGCCGCCGCCAAGGACATCTACAAGCGCGGCACCACCTACAACTATATGCTCACTCCCCGGATGACCGTCACGGCAGACAAGTCCACGGCCTACCCCGTGACCATCGGCGGCCAGGCATACTTGCAGCAGGTGTTCACCATCTGGAGCGAGACTTGGGTGTATGACTACGATGTGTCTGTGGCCTTCTCCGACCCGGACAGTGTGCCGGAGGGCACGAAGATCGTGGACGCCAACAACAAGGAGATCACCGCCGTCACCACAAAGTACACCTCAGACGGCTATGCCGGGACGTTCAAGGTCCTCTATCCCGCAGGCAGCGTGGAGGGCCAGTCCGGCAATGTCCAGTTCTCCCTCTCCGCCCCGGTGGCCCAGTATGCCGCTATGTACGCCGTGTGCCAGGAAAAGGACCAATACGGCGATTTACAGAATTACATCTGTGACTTGGACAACAAGGTACAGCTGGATGTGGCCGCCGTCAGCAGCTATGCAGACAGTGGGGAACCTGATCCTGACGAGACGGCCCTGAAGATCGTGAAGCTGGAGGAAGGGACCGAGATCCCCCTGGAAGGGGCCGTGTTCTCTGTCTATGACCCGGAGGGAAAGAAAGTCGGTTCCTTCTCCACCGGCCCGGACGGGACCGTGACCATCCCCCTGACCCTGGAGGGCCACTATACCATAACCGAGGAGATCCCGCCCCGGTATCACCTGCTGCCGGAGGAGACCACCCAGCACGCCGATGTGGAGTATAACAAGACCGCCACCCTGACCTTCTGGAACGCCCCCTACGGCTCCCTGCGGGTGGAGAAGCGGAGCGACACCGGCGACGCCCTCTCCGGCGTCACCATCCAGATCAAGCACATCGAGACTGGCGAGACCCGCACCGGCCAGACCCGCAATGGCGTCATCGTCTTTGACGAGCTGGCCCCCGGCGGCTGGGAGGTCCGGGAGCTGGCGGGCATTGACGGCTGGGTGGCGGATACGGACACGGTGCAGACCGTAGCAGTCGTGACTGGGCAGGAATCCACTGCCACCATCATCAACAAGGAACTACCCGGCCTGCGAATCACCAAGTATGAGCGTGGGACCATGACCCTTATGCCCAATGTGTCCTTTGAGATCTTCCGGGACGCGGAAAGTTTGGGTATCTTCACCACGGATGAGTTCGGCCAGATTTTGCTTACCAACTGTGAGCCAGGCACCTACCGGGCCGAGGAACGGGACACTGGCGGGGACGGCCATGTGCTGGATACCACGCCCCAGGAGGTGGAGTTAAAAGCTGGGGACGGCATCAAGGAGCTGGTTTTCTTCAATGACCGCCTGCCCGGCATCCATCTCATCAAGGTGGACAGCGCCGACCTGTCCCAGCCCATCGCCAACGCCCGCTTCCGAATTGAGGCGGTGGATGGTTCCTGGGGACCGGAGGAGTACACCACCTCGGAGGACGGGACCATCGACCTCTCCAAACTCCCCGTGGGCGCTTATGTCGTAACCGAACTGGAGTGTCCGGGATATGTGATTGACGAAGCATAGCGCATCATACATCTGGATGGGAATGAAACGGCCCAATTCGTATTTACCAATTCCAAGCTGCCTTCCCTCCATCTCACCAAGATCAGTGCGGATGGGTCTCCGCTGGCTGGGGTGACCTACAGCCTGACCCGCATTGAGGACGGCAGCCGCTATATGGATCAGACCACATCTTCTACGGGGACCATCGTTTGGGACGGCTTACAGCCTGGGGTCTATTCCCTGCGGGAAACAGATACTTTGTCCGACCACATCCTGGACCCCAAGGAATACCATGTGGAACTGTTTCCCGGCAAAGACGGCACCATCGTGCTGGAAAACGATAAGCGACCCAATCTGACCATCTGGAAACGGGACGCAGATAGTGGCGCGCCCATTGAGGGGACGGTATTCCTGGTGAAAGGTGCGGACGGGCATTCTGTGGCCGAAGTGACCACCGGGCCGGACGGCTCCGCCACGGTTCCCAACCTCCTGCCCGCGGTGTATGAGGTATCCGAAAAATCGGTGCCGTCTCCCTATCTGCTGGATGCGGAGCCCCAGCTCATGACCCTCTATCCCAACCGGGACCGGGATGTGTATTTTGAAAACCACAAGGCCCCGTCCATCGAAATCATCAAGGAAAATTCCATTACCCATGAGCCGCTGGCCAACGTGCGCTTCCAGGTGTGGTATGCCAGCAACGATACGGAGACCGGCGAATACAACGACCTGGGCATCTTCACGACGGACGAGAACGGCCGCATCGAACTGACCGGCCCGGCCAACGGCCTGCGGGACGGCTGGTTCCGGGTAAAGGAGCTGGAGCCGCCCGCCGGATTCTCCATCAAGGACAGCGACACCCAGGAGGCGTTCGTCCCTGCGGGAAAGGGGCACACCTTCCGCTTTGAGAACACCCCGCTGTCCGCCTTGGTGGTCTACAAGCGGGACAGTGTGACCGGCGATGCGATTCCCGGCTGCCTGTTCCAACTGCGTTATCTGGGCGGCGAGACCAGCGGCTCCGGCGGCACGGTCATTGGGACCTATCAGACTTCCCAGAACGGTTCCTTCACGGTCACTGGGCTGAAAGTCGGCTACTACATCTGTGAGGAGCTGGAGAGCGACAGCGGCCATGTCATCGACAGTGCCCCCCAGTCCTTCTATATCTCCGGCAAGGACCAGGACATTGTGACCCTCTATTTCTCCAACGCTCCCAAGGGGGCCGTTCTGGTCAAGAAGGTATCGGCGGCAGACAACTCCCCGCTCTCCGATGTGGAGTTCTTGGTGACAAAATCGGACGGCTCCGTAGTAGGCGACGCCAACGGCAAATTTGTGACGGATTCCACTGGGACCTTCCTAGTGGAAGTGGTGGAGCCTGGGACCACGCTGGTCATCAAGGAGATCCGCGCTAAGGACGGCTATCTGCTGGACGATACACCTCAGACTGTTCAGGTCAAGGAGGGCCAGACCGTCACCGTGGAGTTCCGCAACCAGCCTATGGGAAATCTCATCATCCACAAGCTGTCCAGTAAGGACAAGACCCCGCTGGAGGGGGTGCAGTTCAAGATCACCTATGCGGACGGCTCCTACCTCCCAGACGAAGGCGGAAAGCTGTCCTCCAACGGCCTGTACTGGACCAATGCGGAGGGTCAGATCATCCTCTCCGGCATCACCGGCACAGTGGTCGTGACCGAAGTGGAGAGCATCCCCGGATATACTATCGACCCGGACACACAGAGTCAGACCGTGGTAGTTGACCCGGATGATACGCAGGAACTCTATTTTTACAATGCGCCGGTGGGCGGCGTGGAACTCACCAAGGTCAACGAGGCGGACAAAACAGAGCGCATCCCCAATACCACCTTCGAGATTCGTCGGGTATCGGATGATGTCTTGGTGGACACCGTGACCACCGGGAAGGACGGCAGGGCGTACCTGTCCCTGGAGAGCGGCGACTACTATGCCGTGGAGACCGAGGCTGCGGATGGATTCAAGCTGGACGATACGCCCATCTATTTTACCGTCAAGGATGGAGAGACCACCCGCAAGACCGTGACCAACAAGGCGTTCTCCGGCATCCACATCCATAAGGTGGACCCGGATGGCCGCGGAATCCCCGGTGTGACCTTCCTGCTCTATGACAGCGGCAAAAACCCCATCGGCCAGTACACCAGCGACAACAGAGGATATGTCTACATCGACGACCTCACAGAGAGCGGCCGCTACTACCTGCGAGAACTGGAGAACGAGGGGTATGTGCCGGACACAGAGCTGAAAACAGTCTACGTCAAGAGCGGCAGGACCACCGAGATCACCTGGGAGAACATCCCCATCACGGGACAGATCCAGATCATCAAGAAATCCGCCGACTACAACCCGACCAACGGTTTGCCCGCAGGCACGCTCCTGGAGGGGGCCGTGTTCGAGATTTATGACAAGGCCGGAAATGTAGTGGACACCATTCGGAGCGACAGCCGGGGCCGTGCGGTTTCCAAACAGCTTCCCTTGTCCCGCTACACTATCCGGGAGGTCAAGGCCCCAGACCACTACGGCGTCAATGAGACGGAACTCACCGCCTACCTGGAGCATGAGGGGCAGATCGTCCGCTTCGAGGTGACGAACAAGAGCCTGACCACCGGCGTGGCCATCTCTAAGGCAGGTCCCAAGGAGGTGGTGAGCGGCCAGCCAGTCCGCTACACCTTCTCCGGCATTGCCAATACCTCCAATGTCCGGCTGGACAGTTTCTATTGGAGGGACACCCTGCCCGCCGCCGTGACGCTGGACCACATTATCACCGGAAGCTACAACTCCCCCGGTGTGTATAAGGTCGTCTACAAGGTGAACAACACCGGCAGCTACCGCACACTGGCGGATAACCTGAGCACCAGCCAGACCTACACCCTGGCCGCATCCCCCGCGGCCCTGGGCCTTGCCGCCAATGAGCGTGTGACCGAGATCATGTTCGTGTTTGGGCAGGTGCCGGCTGGTTTCGCCCAGGTGGAGGCCCCGGTCCTCTATTGTACCGCAGTCAATGGCCTGGCCGCAGGCAGTTCCTTTGTCAATGTGGCCGACGTGGGCGGCGTCTATAACGGCCAGTGGGTACAGGCCGTGACCCGCTGGGTAACCACGGTCTATGGCAAGCCCACCCCGCTCCCCCGCACTGGCTATTGATCCACACTTTGGGCGTCCATTCTTCGGGATGGACGCCCTTCCCTTATACCTTAAAATATAACATCTTATAGTAAAAAGTAAAGGAGAACTGAACTATGCTGAAGATCACTGCAATCGGTAACCTGACCAACGACGTGGAACTGAAGGTAAACGAGACCACCGGAAAGCCCTACGCCATCCTGCGTATCGCCTCGGACCGCCGCTACCGGGACCGGGACGGCAACCGGCTCACCGACTTTATCTCCATCAAGGTACGCGGCCCTCTGGCGGAGCGCTGTGCGGAGTTCGCCTGGAAGGGCTGCAAGCTGGCCGCGGTAGGCGACTTTGAGACTATCTGCTTCGCGGATGACCCCGACCGCCAGCCCGGCTTCCTGATCAAAGCCACCGAGGTGGAATTTCTCTCCCCCAGACGGGCGGAGGAGGCCGCCATGGCCGCCGAGGAGCCGGACAGCGCTGACGCCGCCTAATGAAGAACACAGGCATCGTGTACCACAGCACGGAGCGCACGCCCACCGTGCTGGCGGAGCTGGCCGGACTGCTCCCCCCTCTGAGCGGGGAGCAGCTGGCCGCCCTGGAGGCGGACCTGCTGCAGAATGGTTGCTACTCGCCGGTCATCGTCAATGAGGAGCTGGTCATTGTGGATGGGCATAACCGCCAGAGCCTGTGTGAGAAACACGGCATCCCCTACAACATGGCGGTGTTCGCCTTTGACGATCTGCTGGAGGCCAAGCAGTGGGCGCTGGACACCCAGAAGGGCCGCCGCAACCTGGACAAGTGGGAGTTGGGCAAGATCGCTCTGAAGCTGAAGCCGGACATTGAGGCCAGGGCAAAGGCCAATATGTCTGCTGGCGGTGGCGACCAGAAAAGTGAACACGCAAGATCGGGTTCGGCAACATTGCCGAACCCGATCTCCACAGTGGACACCCGCAAGGAGCTGGCTGACACGGTGGGGCTTGGGGAGCGCACCATGGGCAAGGTGATGCAGATCGACGAGCACGCCCCCGCAGCGGTCAAAGAGGCGCTGGACAAGAAGGAGCTGTCCATCCACCAGGGCTACCAGATCACCAAGCAGGTGGAGAACCTGCCGGAGGAGCAGCGGGAGCAGGCGGCCCTGGAGGCGGTGGAGCTGGCCAAGGCGAAAAAGGAGATCCAGGAAAAGGACGCGGAGATTGACCGCGAGGGGAAGATCGCCGGAGTCTTCTGCAAGGCGTATGAAAAGGCGGTCCTGCTGGACCCCACAGAGGAAAATGTCCGAATCTGGGCTAAATGTACCCGCATGACCAGGGACGAGATGGAAGATACGGTGAAAGAGTCCCGTGAATTGGCGGAGGTGTTTCGGACCATTGCCGACCTCATGGAGCGCCTCCTGCCGGAAAGGGGGACGCTATGACGGAAATGAGTGTCCGCCAGTGGCAGGAGCGGTTCCGTGCCGGGGATTTTTCCTCGAAAGATCGTGCCGTTCAGTGTGAGGCCGGGTGGTATGACTGGTTCTGCCAGGATGACGCGCTGGCCGGACGGCTCCAGAAGTTGAGCAAGGTGGTCATGGGGATCACCGACCCCTATATCCTGGACCACTACTATGTCTGGTTCAAGAACAACTGCCCGCTGTCCGGCCCGCTCTATGATGACATACGGTTTGAACCGCTGCATGGCGACCGCAGCGGGAAGTATTTTGTGGTCATCCGGGACAGTCCCCATGAGGCCCATAAGTGGACGCTTTACACAGGGCGCCATGGATTTGAGCAGCCGGAATTCACCTGTGGAAACGTGCGGGATATGCTCCGCCATATCAATTCCATGGCCCCAGAGTCCTGGCGTGGTAATCCGCCGCCCGAAAAAGCGATGCATCCTCCTCAAAAGAAGCGAAAGGAGGCAGAGCGATGAACCGGGAAAACACGGGCGCCAAGCCGACTGCTCCGCCCAGACTGCCGCCAGAGGCGGAGCAGGAGATCCTGGAGGCGTTGTTCGAGGGAATGGAGATCCATTCCAGCGAGATCGCCGCGATCCTGAAAAAGCATGGCGTGTGCGGGGATGTGGAGGCCCTCCAAGACAGCTACCGCAAGCGCCTGGGCCAGCGGCTCATGGCCAGTCTCCGAGACGAGGGCGGCAAGCGTGAAGTGCTGGCCAACGGAAAAGGCAGCTATGTAGTGCTGGAGGGCTGCGGCGACAGGCGGCAGCTCAAGCAGATCCGCCGCCGTATCCAGAACCAGATGAAAGGACTGGATCTCTCGGCGCGGAAAGTGTCCGGCAGGCTGACGGTTCTGGAACGGCTGGCCCGCAAGTGGAGAAGGGCTGGTTGAGATGGATGCCAAGACATTCTATGAGCAGATCGCTCCAAAACTGGACCCAGGTGGCTTCAAGCTGTACTTCACGGCCAAGAGGATGACTGGCTTTGATCTATATGGGCAGTTCCCTTATGAGGATGCCCGCGGGATGTTCGAAATGATGAACGGCCACCAGCTCATGCGCTATCTGCTGGCGGATCAGTTCCATGCGGTTCAGTGGGAGATCGTGCCTGGAACCTGCTATGAACGGGCTGTCCTTCTCCCCCTCGACCGCACCACGCCGGCATATCGGGCATTCGAGCAGAAGCTGTACACAGCGGTCCTGCACGACTACCATCTGAATCCTCAGAAACAACATGATCGGAAGGAGCACAGTACCAGATGAAAGATGTAATTGTGATCGGCGTGGATCATGGCTACGCAGCCATGAAAACTGTACACTTTTCGTTCCCCACTGGATTGGTGGAGTACGAACATGAGCCGTACACCCAGAAAGACGTACTGGAGTACAACGGCAGATATTATGTGGTGGGCAGCGGCCGCCAGCCGCTTCAGAGGGATAAGACCCAGACGGAGGACTACTATCTGCTCACCCTGGCAGCCATCGCCAAGGAACTGGAGCATCGGGGTGCGGAGCACACCGCCAGCGTCCACCTGGCCGCGGGCCTGCCCCTGACCAGCTTTGGCCGGGACAAGAAGTCCTTCCGTTCATACCTGTATCGGGATGGAAGCGCTATCCCTTTTCGCTACGAGGGGCAGGACTACACCGTCACCATCCAGGAGGTGTCCCTGTTTCCCCAGGGCTATGCCGCCGTACTGACCCAGACGGAACTGCTGGACGAGCCGTCCGTCATTGTGGCGGACATTGGCGGCTGGACGGTGGATCTGATGCGGCTGGATAACCGCATCCCCAACGCCGCTTCCTGCCGGAGCCTGGAACTTGGCATGATCCGCTGCATTGACGAGATCAGCGAACAGGTGCGCCGGTTGTTCGGGCTGTCCCTGACGACCGCTCAGATCGAAAGCGCCCTGCGGGGCAGTTCCGGCGGGATGGACGAGCGGATCAGAGCGGTCATCCACACCCAGGCGGGCAAGTACGCCCGAAACCTGCTCTCGGCAGTCACAGAGAGCGGCCTGGACATCCGAGCCATGCCCGCCATTTTCCTGGGCGGCGGAGCGGCGCTCTTAAAACGCCACCTTTCGGCCACAGACGGCCTGTGCCGCCCGCTTATCCTGGACGACGTATCCCTGAACGCCAAAGGGTATGAGCGCCTTGTGGGGCAGATGTCGCGGGGTGTCGGCCATGGCGGATAAGCGGCGGCTCAACCTTTCTTTTTCTCTGACATCGCCCCAGCAGCGGGAAGCTTGGCGCATCCTGAGTTCCATCCCAGTGGGGCAGCGGACAGACACCGTGTGCAGGATGGTCTGTAAGGCCCATGAACAGGACGCCCTGTTGTCCGCCATCCGGGGGCTGATCCGGGAAGAACTGCGCCATTTGGATCTGACAACAGAAAAAAGCCGGCAGGCACAGGCCGGGGACATGGATGAGAATGTCCTCGGCTTTCTTCTTGCCCTGCAGCAGGAAGGAGATGAGATCACCTGATACGCTATTTTGATATGTTCGCCGGGATCGGCGGCTTCCGGGCCGGACTGGACCGAGCTGGAGGTTTCCAGTGCGTCGGCCATTGCGAGATCGACAAGTACGCCGACGCCAGCTACCGCGCCATCCACGACATCCGAGAGGAGGAACTATACTATCCCGACGCCAGAAAAATCGACCCAAACGACCTGCCCGGCTTCGACCTCCTGTGCGGGGGATTCCCCTGCCAGGCATTTTCAAATGCTGGCCGAAGAAAGGGATTTGAAGATGCCAGAGGCACTCTCTTCTTTGAGATTGCCCGCCTGGCTCAAGCCAGACGACCTGCGTATCTTCTGCTTGAGAACGTTCCAGGACTGCTTACGCATGACCAGGGCCGGACGTTTTCTGCCATCCTCGCCACGCTTAATGACCTGGGGTACCGCGTGGAATGGATGGTGCTTAACAGCGCGGATTTCCGTGTCCCCCAGGTCCGAAAGCGGGTGTTCATTGTCGGATATCTTGATCCCCGATGCGCCGGAAAAATACTTCCTGTCTTCGGAACAGACGGAAAAGCTCTTATACAAGTCCTCGGCGGGCCGCAGGGATCGAGAGTCTATGACCCCAGAGGGACCGCCTGTACACAGACTGCCGGAGGTGGAGGAAAAGGAGTAAAGACCGGGCTGTATCTGATGGAGCCGGACACAGCACGATCCTGTTTTGTGGATCTGTGTATCGGCAGGCCGACACCGACCGAGAACGCCAGGTGCCTTACCGCACGATACAGCCAAACTACACTCTGCAACCACCGCGGAGAACGCTCTGGGGTCCTGCTGATCAAAGAGGCAACCAAACGCGGCTACAAGGAAGCAGCGATAGGTGATACTGTCGATCTGGGGTATGCGGGCAGCAACACACGCCGTGGGCGTGTGGGCCACGATATCGCACACACCCTGGAGACCAGCTGCATCCAGGGAATCGTGGAGCGCGGCGGGCGCATCCGCCGCCTGATGCCCCGTGAAAGCCTTCGGCTCCAGGGATTTGCGGAAGAGCAGATCGACAAGATCCTGGCATTCACCTCAGATGCCCAGGCCTATAAGCAGGCCGGAAACAGTGTCACCGTTACGGTGATCGAAGCCATTGGCCGCCGTATCCTGGCGGTGGATGAAGAACCGCGGAAGATGGGTGATGCGGCATGACCGGCCTGAAAGACCAGTGCTTCGGCGTAGAAGTGGAGATGACCGGTATCACCCGTAAGCAGGCCGCTCAAGCGCTGGCGGACTACTTTGGGACCATACCGAAAGCCAAAGGCGGCGTCTATGATACCTGGAAAGTGAAGGACCCCACGGGCAAGGAGTGGAAGCTGGTCAGCGACGCCAGCATTATTGGGGAGCAGTGGACCGGAACAGAGTATCTGGAAAATGACATCAAAGATTTTCGTGTGGAGCTGGTCACCCCCAAGCTGACCTATCCAGAACTCCCCAAACTCCAGGAGTGTATGCGGCGCCTAAAGCAGATCGGCGCCAAGGTCAATGACTCCTGTGGTATCCACGTTCATGTAGACGCCGCCAACCACAACCGGCAGAGTCTGAAGAACCTCATCAGCATCATGTACTCCAAAGAGGATCTTCTGTTTAAAGCCTTGCAGGTAAATGAGGTGCGGGCCATCCGTTTTTGTAAAAAGGTACGAGAACCTATGTTGCGGAAGGCCAGGGCCCTATCTGCAGAGGAGACACCAGATCTGACTCAGTTGGAGCGGATCTGGTATGAGGGAGATGTTCACAAAACGGATCATTACAATTGGACACGTTATTACGCGCTTAACCTCCATTCGGTTTTTTACCGGGGTACGGTGGAGTGGCGGTGCTTCAACTCCACCCTGAACCCCAATCTGGCCACCGCCTATGTGAACCTCTGTCTCGCCATGTCCGCCCAGGCCATCGCCCAGCGCAGCACCATCATGCGCAAGACCCGCAGCGATAATGAGCTGTTTACCTTCCGGGTGTGGCTGGTGCGCCTGGGCCTCAATGGCGATGAGTTCAGGGAGACCCGCGATCTGCTGCTGGCGCATCTGGATGGGGACCGGGCCTGGCGCTTCGACAAGGACAGCTATGAAGTCAATCGAAACAAGAAGAAAAAACATCGTGAGGCGGAGAGGTGACCATGAAGATACGAATTGATGACACTATTTATGAGGGGACTGGGGCGGAGATCCTGGAACAGCTCCGGCTGGCCGCCTTTGACCCCACTGAGTTCCCGGATACGGAGAGCTATCTCTGGCAGCTCCGCAGCAACTTCATCCGCATGACGGACCGGGACTGTGTCCTGCCGAAGCACGGCCTGGAGGAGCAGGCACGGGTACTGTTTGGGGAACTGGCGAAAATTGGTGCGCTGGAGGTGCTGGAAAATGGCTGAGGGAAAGCTGTACTTCGCCTATGGGAGCAATATCAACCTGGATCAGATGGCCCAGCGCTGCCCAGACGCCCAGGTGGTGGGACCAGTCACATTGGAGAATTATGAACTTCTGTTCCACGGCAATTTGCGGGGCGCCGGAGTGGCCACCATCGCTCCCAGGGAGGGGAGCACGGTACACGGCCTGCTGTGGAACATCACGCCAGAGTGTGAGCGCTCCCTGGATTATTATGAGGGTTACCCTCACCTGTATGGGAAGGAGCCGGTAACGGTTCATGGACATGATGGGCAGGAGCACACGGTTATGGCCTATGTGATGACGGAGCTGTGCAAGGAACCATCCATTCCCTCCTTTTATTATTACAACGGCATCTTGGAGGGCTACCGGCAGAACGGACTGCCCACAGCATCGCTCAAGCAGGCGTGGGAGCACTGTGTGGAGGAGGTTCACCGGGAGACAGAGCGGATCAACCGCAGCGCCTGCGGCCAGCTCTCGTCCAGACGGAAGAAAGACCGCGGGCGATAAACCTCAAATCAGTCAGGAGGCAGAACCTATGCCAAACAAAAGCATTTCCCTATCTGGGGAAGTACATATCAGCACAGAACAGGTTTATACCACCGTAGACGCACTGGAGGCGCTGAAAGCCATTGGTTTGGCCTATGGCCTCTACAGCCGCGCGGAAGAACTCCGCGGGCAGCGCGTCCATCTGGCGGACCGGGACGGACATACCGCCCTGGTGGTGCAGGAGGATTTCAGTTGTCACGGGAGTCCCTGCTGGGAGACGGTTCGGACTTTGACCGAGGACCCGGCAGAGATCCAGCAGTACATGGCCTTTCGGGATGTGCTGCGTATCATTCAGCAGCGGGATCGGGAGGAACGGCTGCCCGCGAAACAGCGGACAGGCGACAGCGTCCCTGGGCATCCACCCAGGCAAGGCGGAAGATCCCATGAGCGCTGAACCGTACCAGATCCGGACCAGCGGTGAGCTTGATGTCAACGACCTGTTTACGACCAAATTACAGGAGGGCGCCTGTGCGGCACATCTGCGTGGAGGGTTCACCGATACGGGCGAAGTCGAAATCACCCTGTTAAAGAAGAATGAGGGGCTGGCCTCCCCAGCGTTCCAGGCAGAATTGAGCGTTTTACTGGGAGCCCTTCGAGGAGACAGCGGTCCTCTGCGGGATCTCTCCTCTATGCGGGCATATTGTGAAGCGCATCCCCAGGCGCTCATGCGCGGCAGACAAGCCTTTTACGCATTCCGAATCGACACTGGCAAATACCGATATTATCTACGATTTTTCCCACAGCGGGAACTCCATAAATTCTTTATTTTCTGCTATCAGACAGACCGGCTTCGGGAAGATCTCCCCAAGCCGGATTTTCATTATCTGAACCGGAGGAGAAAACATCAAAAGAGGGAGGAAAGATCATGGAGGTTTTGATTGTGGAGCCCATGAAGCCCTGCTATGTGCGGGAGATCAGCAGGCTGAAAGATATGCAGGAAATCGTAGGCGGCCATATTGAAGCAATCTACCCATTCAAGGAGCAGGTGGCGATTATCGCAAACGAGGAGGGCAAAATCCTGGGCCTGCCCTTCAACCGCCACCTGTCAGATGAGCGTGGAGTCCCGTATGACATCGTCTGCGGGACATTTTTTATGGCCGGGCTGGGAAGTGAAGATTTTACTTCTCTGACAGATGACCAGATCCGGCGTTATAAAAAGATGTTTGACAATAGGATGGTTTTTACTGTTCCGGCGAAAGCACAAGCGGAGAAAAATCATCCCAAGAAAGGAAAATCACATGAGAGATAAATACATTCAAACCGCAGAGTCTGTCACCGAGGGACACCCGGACAAGCTGTGCGATACCATCGCGGACACAGTTCTGGATGCCTGCCTCCGCAGCGACCCAGCCGCCCGTGTGGCCTGTGAGGTCCTGGCCACAGCGGGCAAGATCCTCGTGGCCGGCGAGATCACCGCCGCGGAGCTGCCGGACATTCCCGCCCTTATCTGCCGGACGGTGCGGGAAGCGGGCTATGGCGGCTCCAACTACGAAGTGGAGGTCATCACCCATGACCAGAGCGGCGATATCGCCGGGGCTGTTTCCCAAGAGGAGCAGACCGGAGCTGGAGACCAGGGTATCCTGTACGGCTACGCCTGCAGCGAGACGGACGAGCTTCTCCCCCTGCCTGCTGTGCTGGCCCACCGCCTGACTCGCCTGCTCACCCATGCCCGGAAAACAGGGGCCATCCGCGGGCTGAAGCCGGACGGCAAGGCACAAGTGTCCGTGGAGTATGTGTTCGGCCTGCCCAACCGGGTCACCAGCGTGGTGGTCTCCTGCCAGCACGACGCGGACAAGGACCTGGAGGATCTGCGGCAGGAGATTCTGGAATGCGTCATCACCCCCGCGCTGCGGGAACTGCCCCCGGATGGGGATACAGAGCTCCTCATCAATCCCTCCGGCCGCTTTGTGCTGGGCGGCTTTGAGGCGGACACCGGCCTGACCGGCCGCAAGCTCATGGTGGACACCTATGGGGGCCTCATCCCCCACGGCGGCGGCGCACTGTCCGGGAAGGACGGCACTAAGGTGGACCGCAGCGGGGCCTACATGGCCCGGTACATCGCCAAGAACATTGTGGCCGCGGGGCTGGCGGAGAAATGCACTGTCAGCCTGGCCTACGCCATCGGAAGGGCCGAGCCGGTGGCGGTGGACATCGACACCCATGGCACCGGCGTGTACTCCAGTGCTGTGCTGGAGCAGGCTGTCCGGGCGGCCTTTGATCTGACGCCCAGTGGTATGATCCGCACCCTGAAGCTGGACCACCCCATGTTCGCTCAGTTCTGTAACTACGGACACTTCACGTACCCAGAGGCTCCCTGGGAACAGACGGACCGGACAGAGCTGCTGGAGAATGTCTGCCGCGCGAAAGAGGCAGGTGTTTCGGACCGTTGAGATACCTGGCCTCCTGCTCCTTCGGCAAGGACAGCCTTGCCGCCATCTTATTGGCAAAGAAGCATGGAGAGCCGCTGGACGAGGCGGTCTACTGCGAAGTCATGTTCGATAAAACCATTTCAGGAGAGGTCCCGGAGCACCGGGACTTCATCTATACCAAAGGCATCCCCGCACTGGAGCGCATGGGGATTAAAGTGACAGTGCTCCGCGGCAAAAAGACCTATGTAGATCTGTTCACCGGGCGTATTACCCGTGGCCCCAAGAAGGGTATGCTGCGGTCCTTCCCTGTGTGTGGGAAGTGCTATGTCCAGCGGGACTGTAAGCTGAGACCGATTCTAAGGTACCAGAAAACACTGCCACCTGACACGGTGCAGTATATCGGCATCGCAAAGGACGAGCAGGAACGCCTGCTGCGGCTTGAGGGGCGCCAGGTGTCCCTATTGGAAAAATACAACTGCACTGAACAGGACGCCAAGGAGCTCTGCCGGCAGGCGGGGCTCCTTTCTCCGATCTATCAGTTCACCAACCGGGGCGGCTGCTGGTTCTGCCCCAACGCCAAGCGGAAGGAGCTGCGGCACCTCTATGACCACCACCCGGAGCTGTGGGCCCGAATGCTGGAGCTGCAGGCCCTCCCAGGCAAGGTGACAGAGAAGTTCAACCGCACCCAGCGCTTCTCCGATATCGACGCGATGTTTCGGGAGGAGGATCAGGAAAACGGCCTCCGGCAGAAGGCCGCCTGAACACCCAGGAATTGTTGGTATCGCTGGGTTTGTGTCTGCTTTTTCGTTGCGTATGGTGATAGCTTTTCGCCGCCCAAACGGGTATTGTTGTGGTCGGAAACCCACCCTAAAATCAGTAAGGAGGACGCTCTGATGAAAAAAATCGAAACCCATCCCTCGCCGGAAAAACTGCTTCGGCAGGTCACCGAGGAGGCGGTCAATGCCCTGGCCCTGGGCGGGCCGGATAAGATCGGGGACGAAGCCCCCATGGAGGCAGGCGTGATGCTGATCGCCAAAGCCTGGGGCCTGCCCCAGGAGAGCCTCCAGGCCAGCCTGGACCTGCTCGCAAAGGAACGGCAGCTCCTTCGCAGCGAGAGCGGCGAGGACGCCCTGCCCGACAGCGAACTGCTGGAGCCCTACGACGGCAGAATGATCGTCGAGCTGCTCTGGGGCCTGTTTGAGACGGCAATCAAGCTGGAGGACGCCCAGGACCGGGCGGCAATGCACAAGCTGGCCCTGCTCATGGCGGAGAGTCTGAGCCTGGATAGTTGGATCGCAGAGTGCGGGCCATCTAAAATCTGAGACAGAAGCATACGGGAGGGGCTGTCCCAAGGGGCGGCCCCTCGCCTGTCTGTAAAAAGGAGATGAAGCAGTAATCAATCAGAAATACGAACTGACCGATATCGCCCATGAGAAATATCCCTTTCTCCACCGCATCCGGGCCCTGCGGGATATCGGGAAGAAGGTAAAGGCCGGGGAGCTGGGCGGCTTTGTAGAGAGCGAGCGCAACCTGTCCTTTGAGGTGGGAGATGACGCCTGGATCTTCGACGACGCCATTGCGTGTAACGATGCCTATGTGGACAAGGGCTCGTCCCTGTTTGGAGAGTCCGTCGCCTGCGGAAACGCCTATGTTTCCCAGAACTCTGCCCTGAGCGCCCATGCCCGCGCGGAGGACGACGCCTATATCCGGGGGAGTAATCTCTGCGGCCACGCCAGAGTATCCGACTGCGGGATGGTGCTGAACTCGCCGGACACAGGCCGTGCACCCATTCTGTCCGGTACCAGTGCTGTGTATGGCAGGGTATGCGGCGATGTGCATTTAACCGATACCGCGTTGATCATCAGCGGCGAGGAGATCTGCAACGATTCCCTGGACACTCTGGTGATGGATGGAAAGGGGCGTTCCGTCATCCGTGACCCATCCAGGGACGAGTTGGCGCCCCAGGAGCCGGAGCCGCAGCAAAAAGGACACAAGGAACGGGGGCAGAGCAGATGAGTAATTTTTTCGAGCAGGAGCTCCGTAAGCTGTTTGCAGACGGGACTATCATCCGCGATCCGGTTTTCGTGGGCCGGGCCTGCCTGGGCAGCTTAGACAGAAACCGTCAGGTGAGGGCTGAATTTGTTACACTGGGCCATGCGGACCACTATGCGGCGCTCCGTCTGACGCTGTTGGACAACAATCAAGGCGTGGTAGACAAGCTGATCCTTCGGTTCAAAGATATCTGGGGGAAAAAGAAGATCCCTAACAACCCCTACCTGCGGGATGGTGTTGCTCCACATATTTGGGTGGATGGCGACCGAATCGATTGGTATGCCTACCATCCCTCCCAGGAGGACTACCAGCAGCTCAGGCAAATAGCCAGCGACTATGTGGAGACCTTCCGTATTCAAGTCCTGACGAAGAACCATGGCCCCAGGCTGGTCTACATCTGCGCACCGCTCCGAGGCGAACTGGAAAAGAACATCGCCTTCGCAAAGGAGAAAGCGCAGGAGGTGTTCCAGGCCGGGGATATCCCGATCTGTCCCCACCTCATGTTCCCGCCCTTTGCAGACCCGGATGACCCCGCCCAGGACCAGGCGGCGCGGGAGATGGGCCTGCGGCTGGTGGAGCACTGCCAGCAGGTCAATGTGTACGGTACTGTGCGTACACCGGGGATGCTGGCGGAGATCCGCAGGGCGGAGGAACTTAACATCCCGGTCAAGGCCGACCAGCCAGGGCTTAAAAAGAAAAAGGACCGTCCCAGGCGCGGCCAGATCAGATAGGAGGTAAAATGGCAGAAATCAAGACAGTCACCATCGACGAACTGCGTCAGATGAACGATCAGGAGGGCCTCATCCTCCAGGGCTGCGGCGGGGACCTCCAGGAGTGGGTGGATGGTATCAATGAGCTGTTTGCCCAGGCTGGTATCCTACAGGCCGGCAGCGCATGGAAAGCCAAGGCTGTGAGGAGCTTCCAGTACGATGGCCTGACCAACCTGCTGTTTCCCTTTGCGGGTGTTTCTCTGGATATGGGAAGGCTGGCCATATGGCGGCTCCAGACATATGAACAGTTCGGCGGGACCTGGCTCAGCGACTATGTGCCCAACCGGCTGGGCGGTTTTATCCAGAAGCAGCGGCCCGCAAAGCCCAAAATGGCGCTGGTGGGACAGGACGGAAATATCTTCGGCATCCTGGGCCGGGCCTCCCGGCTGCTGAAACAGGCCGGGCAGAGCAAGCAGGCCGATGAGATGTTTCAGCGGGCCACCAGCTCCGGCAGCTATAATGAAGCATTGTGTATCATCAGCGAGTATGTGGAGACGGAGCTCTCCACCGCGCCAAAACCTCAAAAATCTGTTCAAAAGAAAGGCAGGGATACCCATGAACGATAAGTGGGAGATTCTCCACGGCGACGCGCTGAAGCTGCTGGGCGGCTTTGCCCCCGGCGCCTTCGATGCGGTCATCACCGACCCGCCTTACGCCTCTGGAGGCCGTACCCAGGCAGAGAAGAACAAGTCCACGGCCAAGAAGTATTCCAGCATGGGGGATCACGCGCCCCCGCCCTTCGACGGGGACGCCAAGGACCAGCGGTCCTGGACCCGCTGGGCGGCGGAGTGGCTTGGCGATGCCAGAAAGATCTGCAAACCCGGCGCGCCGGTGTGTATGTTCATCGACTGGCGGCAGCTCCCAGCGGCCACCGACGCCCTCCAGTGGGCGGGCTGGATCTGGCGGGGCACCGCTGTGTGGGACAAGGGCAACAGCCGCCCCCAGAAGGGCCGCTTCCGCCAGCAGGCGGAGTACATCGTCTGGGGCTCCAACGGGGATATGCCCATCAGCCGACCCGTGCCCTGCCTGCCCGGCGTGTTCAAGTACGGCAATCCCCAGAACCGCATTCACCTGACCGAAAAGCCCCTCCCGCTCATGCGGGACGTGGTGAAGATCACCGAGCCGGGCGGCCATATCCTGGACCCCTTCGCCGGCAGCGGCACCACAATCCTGGCCGCCGTGCTGGAGGGCTACACCGCCACCGGCATCGAGGTCACCGGCGAGTATGCCAGACGGGCCAGGGAGCGGATTGAGCAGGAGCTGCGCCAGGCGGCGTGAACATGGCCGTCAACGCTCTCTTTCCTTTCTGTGCGGAGGCGTCAGGGATACCTTCGGCGGCTCCACCACAAGCCCGGCAGTGATGCAAAGCTGCCGAACGGAGGAGAGGACAATATCCCATGTCAGCTCAGAGGCGTAGCTGTACCTCGCACGGTAAGTATCCCAGAGTTTCCTCATGTGGGGATCGTCCGCAAGCTCCCGCAGAACATCCTCCGCCTCAGACAGCAGTCGGAGCGTCCCACGCCTCCTGGCCGTTGCGCAGAGCGCGTCTGCTAGAACCCGCGCCGTCAGGGTGCCGCCATAGAGCTGACATAAAATGTGGAGATCATAAAAATCCCGCATACGGGTGTTGGTTGTGGCGCGGGAAATAACCGTCTCCAGCTTCTCGGCCAAAACAGTCTCCAGGCTGTAGGCCAATATCTCGATGGCCCGCTCCTCGAACATCAAATGAAAACGGTAGCGAACCTCTCTTGGCGTGATTGCATCGCCGGTGGAAATGTCAATCTTAAATGGGGTACGCACCCCATCGAACATCGTCTCCATGGACACCCGCACACCGGGGTACTCCGCCTCGTCCATAATCTCAGAGACACTTTTTAAGGAAAAGAAAACGCCATCCTTGACCGGGACGGATATGATCTCGGAGATCATATCGCTGACGTGATCGACATCCACTGCGGCACCCCGGACCGTCGCGTCAATGTCCATGGTGGAGCGTGTATCCAGCCCAACCATGGCCGCGACCAGCATCCCGCCCTTCAAGATAAAATTCTCCCTGAACTGTGAGAGCGAGACGCGCTCCAGAAAGCGCTCCATCATGTAATTCCGCATGAGAAGCTGTGCGTCTGCCGCATTTTTTCGGGCGAGATTGTTGATCAGGTCTTTTAACTGTCTGGATGTTTTAATCATAACAGGACCTCCAAATACTGTCTCAGGATATTCTCTACATGGAACGCTCCGGCATAGTGCATCAGGCGGCGTAGATCCCTGTCTCTCCGGCCGGCGTACCGCCTCAGTGTATCCCGGAGGACCTGGACATCCATGCCGCTCCGGCTGCGTACCACATCGCAGACGGTGCGCTCCAGGTCATAAACCGCCACCGGATTTCCAAATGGTGTGTTTGTTTGCGACAGGCCCAGGCCGTGCAGCTCCGCCTTGATGCGGTACACCTTCACGCCGTCACCCTTTAAGCGGTGCGGATTGTATCCGCTTTTTACAGTCACCGTATAGGCAAGCGGCTCCCGGTCGGTCAGGTCGTGGAGGAAAAGAGCGGTATCATGGGAAAACACGGCCTGCGGACAGCGCAGGTGGAGCAGGTACATCCCATCCTTCCAGGCATCCGGGGCAAGATAGAGCCCGTGGCCTACACGCTCCAAGCCTCGTTCCCGCACATAATTTCCAAGCACAGGCCTGGCGATCCCTGCAGCAACGGCATCCGCAGTCCGCAGCACACCGTTTCCGCCGCGAACCAGAGCATCCAGAACATCGAATGCAGGCATAGAACGCCCTCCTTTCGTGCTCATATAATAACTCATATAGGCACAAAAGTAAACAACGCAAACAGAGATGTTTGAGAAAAAGCTGGAGGCGGGCCGGCATATTCTGACCGGGAAGCCCATCCCACTCATGCGGGATGGGGAGGAGATCAGCGGTGGGTATGCCCGCTGGGCCAGGGCTGGGCGGTATAGCAGCTCCCGCCCGGAAGGGCTGTTCGTCTATTCCAGCCACTGTGTGGGGAATGGGTATGGCCTTCTCGACGGCGTCCGGATATACTGTAGGCGCCACAACTGGAGAAGGAGTGTAAAAATGGAAGAACAGAAATTGATCCAAATGATCCGGTTTGACCATGACCTCGTCGTATTCATCGAGGGATCGGATGACCAGCAGCGGCAAGTGAACATCTATGGGTATGCCATGCATCAAGCAGTAAACGTATGGGACTTTGTTGAGTGGCTGTGTACGCGCAAAATGCGGGCGGTATTTGCCGGAAATCCCTACGCATTCCCTGATATTGTGAATTGGCTGGGCGGGAAGCTCTATGCGATCCGGGCCAACTATATCCTGACACACAGGGGCCTGCTTCTTCCCTGGAATGCGGTGGATGGCGGAACCGTCTGGAAACCGCGGTATTGAATACCTTTTTTCTGATGACGGCAAATACAGCCGCTATGTAGCGGGCTTTTTGGGCGACCTGTCCGATGTGAAGGATATTCACAGCCAGCCCCTGTGTGTGGGGAATATGGTGACGATGCTCCGCGGTGGAGAGCCCTATGAACAGATGATCATCCTGAACCACAAGAGAAAATCCCAGCTCTCACAGGAGCACCTGAACCGTCATGGTGCGGTTTTCCAGCCCCCATTTACAGAGGCGGGCATCATGCCTACCCGATAATAGAACGCCAATCCTGCCTCACAGCCTACTATCTCGCTCAGAAACGGGCCAGGGCGCCTGCCAAGCAGCCTCAAAAAACAGAGGGCCAAACTCGGTGAGGGCTGTCTGGCCCGGCCACTCCGAGGCCGTGCTCCAGACTGCGGGTGGAAAGGGCTGTTTGGGGATAGTCCTGCCTGTTCGGGAATAGGAATCGCTTTCCCGCCCGGTATGTGGTATTGTGTAGCTGTGGAAGCAGCCCAGTATAATACAGATTGAAACGGAGGGAACTGTATGGGAGTCCAACGGGCAATCAATGGACAGCTCATCACATGGGAAGTCATCGTTTACGGCTTCCTCGGTATGGAGCAGGTGGCGGCACGCTACAAAGACCCTTGGAAAGCGGCGGTCTATTGCTGTGAGCACAACTGCGCTGAGGTCAAGATGGCCCTTTCCGAACCGGATGATCCGTTACCGACAAACGACTAACCGCAGCGGCCGCGGCATTCAGTCAATGCCGCGGCCAACCGTACAAGGCCGACTTTAAAACCCTGTTTACATTCTATAAACTATCGGGTATCATGAAAGGAGAACCGCACGAGGAGGCAGGACAATGGAACAACGATATGATAAGGAAACCGGACTTCCCGTAGATCGCTCCTATCTGGAATGCGGCCTTCCCCCTTATTTGCAGAGGTCTCTGGATACGATGAAGCGGGCCTGGGAGTCGGAGGACAACGGAGCCAACGACCTCCACTTCGACGCGTATTATTGTGAGCTCCAGGCCGATATCAACTCCGCGGAAGTGGAGGGAGAGATCAGCTCCGAGCAGGCGTGGTACCTGCGGGAAACCTATTTGCGCATTCAGCGCGGAGTAATCTGATATGATAGACTTTACGAATCTTCCAAGACGGAACAAGACCTATGGCGGCGCCAATGGCAGCAAGCGCTCTGTCATATATCAAGATGAGCAGTATATGCTGAAGTTTCCGCCGCATCCGTCCAGGAACAGGGACATGAGCTATGCCAATAGCTGTCTGTCCGAGTATTTGGGCTGCCACATCTTTGCCCTGGCGGGCATTCCAGTACAGGAAACTCTGCTGGGGACCTATACCTATCAGGGAAAAGAAAAGATTGTAGTGGCATGTAAGGACTTTACATCTCCGGGTGTTGTCCTGCAGGACTTTGCCTCAATGAAAAACCAGGTGATTGATTCGGAGCGGAACGGATACGGGACAGAGCTGGACGATATTCTGTTCTCCATCCATGAGCAGCCGGCCATAGATCCCAAGGAGCTGGAAGAACGGTTTTGGGATATGTTCATTGTAGACGCCCTGATCGGCAATTGGGATCGACACAATGGAAACTGGGGCGTCCTCTATGATACTGTGCGTGATATGGTAGCCTTGGCTCCGGTATTCGACTGCGGCAGCTGCCTGTATCCGCAGTTGGATGAGGGGAAAATGCAGGCCGTACTCAATGATCCACGGGAAATGGACTTCCGGGTATATGAGATCCCCCTGTCTGGAATCAAGCAGCAGGACAAAAAAATCCGGTATTTTGATTTTCTGTCCTCTCTGGAATACGAGGGCTGCAACGCGGCGTTGAAGCGAATCGGACCAAGGTTGCATATGGAGCAAATCTGCCGTCTGATTGATGAGACGCCCTGCCTTTCAGGACTCCAGAGGAGGTTCTACAAAGAGATTCTGGCGCTCCGAAAGGAACGGATCATCGACTACTCGCTGCAGAGGCTTCAAGAGCGTGAGCGGAGTATGCTTCCAGGCCATACAAAGAAACCGTCCAGAGATACTGAGCGTTAAAATGGCTGGAGCTGGGTGTTACCTGTAGCACCCGAATCGCCACAATTTATCGTAAGATTTGGGCCCAGGGTGTGCAACAGCGCACCCTGGGTCTTTTTTTATCTGCGTTAGAAAACAGAGCCGGGGCGGACGGGAATCGGCCAAGCTGCGACCGGATGGGAATCACGCCTCCCGCCCTTTTTTGTGGAAAAGCGGTCCGTCCCTCGGAATTTCAATCAATCATACCGCTGAAGGAGCAGCCCCGCCCTGGCGGGGCTGGGAGCCTCGCCGCCTCTGGCGGTGAGGCCGCAAGCATAGCGCAAAGATATCTTTTGCGCGCTTGCAGGGGTTGAACCCCTGTCCCCCATGCCGCCTTCGGGCGGAAAATCAGTGGCCAAAACCAAAGAAGGAGTGACGATGACAAAGAACTACGAGATATGCCTGAGATTGTCTGTGGAAGAAAAAGAGAGGCTGGAGCGCAGTGCCCGCGCCTGCGGTCTCTCCAAGACAGCCTATCTCCGCCGCCTTATTTTGGAGAAGGAGGTCAAGGCGCTCCCCTCTCAGGAGATCAAGGCGCTGCGTACCGAGGTGCATAAGATCGGCGTCAACATCAACCAGATCGCCCGCAGTGTCAACGCCGGAATTGCCAGGGCGGAGGACGCCAGGCGGGGGCTGTACCTGTTGGAGCAGGTCTATGCGCTCATGTACGAGGTAGCGAAAAAGTAGTGGCCATCACCAAGATCCTGGCCCGGAAGGGCCGCCTGGACGTGGGCATCCGCTATGTGCTCAACGGGGATAAGACCCAGGAGCAGATCCTCACAGCCCGTCTCAACTGTGACCCTGGCCATGAGTGCCGGCAGATACTGGAGACCAAGCGGGCCGTGGGCAAGGAGGGCGGCGTACAGTATTACCACCTCATTCAGTCCTTTCAGCCCGGAGAGGTCACCCCGGAGTTGGCGCTGGAGATCGCGCGGGAGTTTGCGGAGGAGCACCTGCCCGGCTACCAGACGGTCATCGGCGTCCATGTAGACAAAGAGCACATCCACGCCCACATCCTCTTTAACTCAGTCAACGCAGATACCGGCGAAAAGTACCACAGCAATGCCCAGAGCTACTACCGACAGATCCGGGCCATATCGGATCGCCTGTGCCGGGAGCGCGGCCTGTCCGTTCTCCTCCAGGGGGAGCCCACCCAGGCGGTCAGCTACATTGAGTGGCTGCGCCGGTCCAGGGGCCAGTCCACCTTCCGCTCCATGCTGGAGGAGGATCTGCGCACCGCCATAGCGGACGCCAACGACCTGGGCCACTTCTTCCTGCTCATGGAGCACAGGGGCTACGAAATCAGCCACGGGAACCGCCTGGGCTTTCGCCTGCGGGGACAGGAGCGCTTCGTGATCCCCGGCAGGAAAAATCCACTGTTCACCGAGGACGGCATCCGGGCCGCCATCCAAGGAAATCTGGCTGCCATTGAGGCTGGACGGCGGCCTGCCGTCCAGCTCCGGCCGCAGTACCGCCCCTACCAGAAGTACCCCAGGTACACCGGCTTTTTGGCCCTGTATGTCCACTATCTCTATCTACTGGGGAAGATCGGCAAGCGGCAGTACCCACCCCGCATGACGCCCCAGCTCCGGCAGGAGGTCATGCGCTTTGAGCAGTACCGGGAACAGTTTGCCTTCCTCCGGGACAACGGCATCACGACCCGGACGGACATGGCGGCCTTCACCGCCCGCACAGAGGAGACGCTGGCCAACCTGATGAAGCAGCGCACCGTCCTCAATGTGCGGAGGAAGCGGCGCCGGACGCTTTACACCGCTTTGGCGGATGCGGAGGCCCTGGCCCCTGTCAAAGAGCTCTATGAGGCCGGACTGTCCGGCATGGAGACGGAGTTTGCCCAGTACATGGACGCTGTGGCCGCCCTGGAGCAGTGCGGCGTCCCCAGAGAACGGCTGATTCAGGAAAAGGCGGAGCTCTATGAGCGACTGGCAGAGCTCAACCGGCAGATCCGGGCGGAGCGGAGGAAGCTGGCCCTGTGCCGGAAGATCCAAAACAGCCTGCCCCGGATGGAGCAGGAAATCGACAAAGCAGAAGCGCGTGAAAGCGAGGTGAGAACCAATGAACATAGGAGGCGGTGAGGCGGCCGACCAAATGGTGCGTATGCTGCTGTCCGGGACGGAGGTGGTCATTCGGCTGTCCGGCTCGGCCCTGAAGAACCTGCTGGCCCTCACCCTGGCCCTTGCCCGGAACCATAAGAAGCTCTCCGGGAAAGTCAACCTGGGGAAGATGCTGCGGGAGACACGGGATCTCCGGCAGTTCTCCATGACCCCGGAGCAGTACAAGGAATTTCAGCACAGGGCGAGAAAGCAGAAGCTGTTGTTCGCCACCGTCCGGGATCGGGATGGCCGGGGGAAGCTGATCGACGTGATCCTGCCGGTGACTGAACTGGATCGGGCCAACCAGATCTTCCAGCGTATGCTGTACCAGGAACCGGACCGGCAGCCGGAAGCACCCACCCCAGAGAGGGAGCGGACGAAGGAGCGTACCAGCCCCGAAAAGGGCCCGCAGGAGCGCCAGAGGCACCCCAAGACCCCCACGGCACGGCAGGACCCGCAGACGCCCACACAGGGCCGCCAGAGCGGCCAGACGGCCCCACATCAGGCAGATCCGCCAAAAAAAGAGTCTCGGTCGGGACGCGGCTCGCGCGATACAAGAACCAGCTCCTCTACCCCCCAAGGCCAAGGAACTATGACTGAACGCCCCTCAGTGGAGGGACGGCTCAGGGCTTACCGGGCGCAGTTGGAGCGGAGCTCCGTCCCGGCCAAAGAGAAAACAAAATCCAGGCCCAAGACGAGATAATGGCGCGTTTAAAACAGGCATTCCACTCCTCTGGGGTGTGCCGGTCTATGACCGGCGCACCCCAGATTTTTTGCGTTTTCCCGGAGGTGAACGCCACTGAAACAGCCATCCCAAGCAAACAGGCTTCTTGTCTGCCTGCTCTTTTACATCCCCGTGGTATGGGCGGCGCTGCTCATCGCCCAATCGATGGAAACCAGCCAGGGCCCGGCTGGCGGACTGCTGGCCCTGATCGCCAACCTGACCGCGGCACTCCAGAATCCCCTGGAGGTGCGGTGGACGGACAAGAGTCTCCTCTCCATTCTGGCCTGTACCGGCGCCTACATCATGGCCCTCGCGTTGTTGAGCGCGGAGCAGGGCCGGATGCGGGAGGGCGCGGAACACGGCTCTGCCGCCTGGGCCTCACCCCGGCAGGTCAACGCCATGTTCGCCCAGAAGGAGAACAAGCTCCTCACCCGCAACGTCCGCCTGGGGCTGGACACCCACAAGCACCGCCGCTCCCTCAATGTCCTGGTCATCGGCGGCAGCGGCGCGGCCAAGACCCGAAGCTATGTCAAGCCCAACATCCTGGAGGCCAATACCAACTATGTGGTCACTGACCCGAAGCAGGAGGTGCTCACCGCCACTGGTGGCTGGCTGAAGCAGAACGGATATGAGATCCGGGTGCTCAATCTGGTCAACCTGGAGCAGAGCGACGGCTACAACCCCTTCCGCTATCTGCGGGACGAGAAGGACGCCCTCAAGCTGGTGAACAATCTCATCCAGGCTACCACCCCGAAGGGCAGCCATGAGAGTGATCCCTTCTGGACCAAGGCCGAGACAGCGCTCCTCCAGGCCATCATCCTCATGCTGTTCCAGGAGGCCCCGGAGTATGAACAGAACTTCTCCATGGTCATGCGGGTACTGGAATACGCCGAGGTGAAGGAGGAGGACGAGGAGTATGTCTCGCCCCTGGACCTGCTCTTCCAGGCCATAGAACAGGACCGGCCGGACAGCGTAGCGGTGCGGCAATACAAGGTCTTTAAGATGGCCGCGGGCAAGACCTCCAAGTCCATCCTCGTGTCCACCGCCGTCCGGCTGGCCCCCTTCAACCTGCCCCAGATCAAGGCCATCACCGACCACGACGACATGGATCTCTACACCCTGGGCGAAAAAAAGGTGGCACTCTACGCCGTCATCCCGGACAACGATACCACATTTAATTTTCTGGTATCCCTGCTCTACGCCCAGGCGTTCCAGACCCTCTACTACAGCGCGGACCAGACCCACCACGGGGCCCTGCCCCGCCATGTCCACTTCGTGCTGGACGAGTTCGCCGCGATGCCCCTGCCCGGCTTTACCCGTGAGCTGGCCACCATGCGCTCCCGCAACATTTCCGCCAGCACCATCATCCAGAACATGGCTCAGATCAAGGAGCTGTACAAGGACAGCTGGGAGACCATTCTTGGCAACTCGGACACCATCCTCTACCTGGGCGGCAACGAGGCCAGCACCCACAAGTACATCTCCGAGGCGCTGGGCAAGGCCACCATTGACACGAGGACCCACGGCCAGACGAAAGGCCGCTCCGGTTCCTACTCCACCAATTTCCAGATGAGCGGCCGGGAGCTGCTCACCCCGGATGAAGTGCGCGGCCTGGACAACCGGTATGCCATCCTGTTCATCCGCGGCGCCAGGCCGGTCATGGATCTGAAGTACGAGCTCACCCAGCATCCGGCCATCCGCCACACCGTGGACGGCGGCGGGCCGCCCTATATTCATAAAGGGAAACAAGCGCCAGCGTTTACAGGAACTCCTCTTTTTCAGGCATTTTCCGCTGAAGAACTCAATGAAAGTGAGGAGAATGCTGCATGAAACATGATCTCAACCGCAACCTCCAGTGGCGGGCAAAGCGGCTTTACGCCCTGTTTGCCTGCCTCGTCCTGACCCTGCCCTTCGCCGTCGTCCCCGCCTTTGCGGCGGATGACCCTCTGTCCGTGGTCACCAGCCTGTCCGACTTCATCTTTTCCCTCATCCGGGCCGTGGGCCTCATCCTGCTGGGTTACGGCATCCTCCAGGTGGGCCTCTCCCTCCAGTCCCACGACCCCTCCCAGCGCTCCAACGGTATCCTCACCATCGCGGGCGGCATTGTAATAACTTTTACGAAGGAGATCCTCACTCTCATCACCGGGGGATAACAAGCGGCCGGGAACGCAAATGCGTTCCCGGCCACTCATCTTCACAAAATGTATTGATAGTTCCGCCGCCCATAGAGGATGCGCTGGATCTGCACCGTTTGTCCTGAGATGGTATAAAAGACCAGATAATTCTCCACGATGAGATAGCGGTATCCTTTGGCGGCCAGGGCCAGATCACGGGGGCGCGGACACCGTTCCGGCATATGAGACAGGCCGCCGATCTCCTCCGTCAGCTTGTCATAGTACCGCAGAGCGGTCTCTGGGGAGAGCGTGTTCAGATAGTCGATGATCTCCAGAAGATCCTGCTTTGCGGTGGAAAAGATTTTTACCTCATACTTTTCCATGGACGCGCTCCCTCAGCTGACGGGCCACTGCAAGGAAATCTTCCCCCTCCGCGCCGGCGGAGATCTCCTGCTCCGCCACGGCCAGCTTTCCGTAAAGGTCGATGAGCGCCTGCTGCCGCTCATACTCCTCCATACTGAGGACTACCATGTCGCCGCTGCCGTTGCGGGTGATATAGACCGGCTCATGGGTCTGGCGGCAAAAATCAGATATCTCGTTGGCATTGTTGCGCAGGTCGGAAATCGGACGAATGGTCGGCATGACAGCCACCTCCTTATAGGAATAGTATAGCAAAATTATGAGCAAATATCAAATGAAATTTAGAGTGAATCGAGGTGATCAAAATCGGCAGTGGAAACTGGATCGTCGACAACTTAAATTCCGCTCTGGAGACCTGGAACGGCAAGCTCACGGAGATCTGGCAGCTCATCAGCACCACACCGGAGGAGTTCAAGGGCGGCGGGGTCTGGAATGTGATCGTCAATATCAACGGCGCACTCCAGGCCATCGGCTACGCCCTCCTGGTGCTGTTTTTTGTGATGGGCGTGGTCAAGACCTGCGGCAGCTTTACCGAGCTGAAGAAGCCGGAAATGGCCTTCAAATGCTTTGTCCGTTTTATTCTGGCCCAAGCCGCGGTAATGTATGGGATGGAGCTCATGACCGCCCTGTTCCGTGTTGCCCAAGGCATGATCTCCACCATCATGGACTCGTCTGGCCTGGCGGATCTAAGCGCCACCACACTGCCGGACGAGATGGTGGCCATCATTGAGAGCGTGGGGTTGATCGAGAGCATCCCCCTGTGGGCCATCACTCTGCTGGGCTCCCTGTTTATCTGGGTGCTGGCCCTGGTCATGATTCTGACCGTCTACAGCCGTTTTTTCAAACTCTATATTGCGACGGCTATCGCACCTGTACCGCTGGCCAGCTTTGCAGGACAGCCCTCCAGCAACATCGGCGTGGCCTTTTTGAAAAGCTACACCGCCATCTGCCTGGAGGGCTGTGTGATTGTATTGGCCTGTGTGATTTTCTCCGCCTTCGCCTCGACCCCGCCCGCCATAGCGGACAGCTCTCTCGCTCCAGCCACCATTGTGTGGAACTATGTTGGCGAACTGATTTTCAATATGCTGGTGCTGGTGGGGGCCATCAAGATGAGCGACCGGCTCATCCGGGAGCTGATGGGCCTGTAAACATTACAGTTCCTCCGTATCCACTATGGATGTCCCCGCCGCCCTGGCCTGCCGTACACGCTGGACAAGCCGCTTCGCTGCGGCGTGCTCAGCCAGTGCATCCCCCAGAACTTCAGCCGCCTTCCGCACCAGCGTCACCACCCAAGAGAGGGCGGCTGCGCCGACCAGGAGGAGAAGGATGCCGTCCGCAAGCGCCGTGTGGGCCTGATACCAGCCGTGGAACACGGTGAGCATCAGCAGCACATACACAAGCGGGATTCCCAGCCGGAGCCGGATCGCCAGACTCAGCAGTAAGGGCAGGAGGCACAGCCCCGCCCCAAGCATCAAAACCACCATCGCCACAACCTCCCTTTTTTGTTTGTGGCATATTAGCATAGACAGACAGCTTTTGCAACCGTCTGTCTGCCAATTCTTAAAACCGGAGGTGAGTTCACTGGAGGTACGCATCAACAAGGAAGTACGGGACTATCAGGAGAGCTTGTTTTTTGGCCTCACCCTGCGGCAGTTTATTTTCGCCCTGCTGGCCGTCGCCGTGGCCGTGGGCATCTACTTCGGCCTGCGCCCGGTACTGGGCAGCGAGGTTGGCTGGGTGTGTGTCCTGGCCGCCTTTCCCTTTGCCCTGGGCGGCTTTTTTCGGTATAACAGCATGACCTTTGAACAGTTTATCCTGGCTGTGATCCGCTCCGAGCTGCTCTATCCGAAGCGGCTCGTATTCAAATCGGACCACCTGTATGCCAAAGCCTTGGAAAATTCAACGCTGAAGGAGGCTCTCAAGCTTGATTAAAACCCTGCTGACCACGTTAAAGCAGGACAAAGAGACATTCGAGGTGCCGAAATCCGTACAGGACGCCATCCCCATCCGCCGCCTCTGGCCGGATGGGATTTTTCAATTCGGAAGCAAATTCTCCAAGACCCTGCGGTTCAGCGACATCAACTACGCCATCGCATCCAAAGAGGACAAGACGGCCATGTTCCTGGACTACTCCGAGTTGCTCAACGCGCTGGATGCCGGGTCCACCACCAAGATCACCATCAACAATAAGCGGGTCAACCGGGAGGACTTTGAACGGGAGATCCTGCTGCCCCGGCAGGATGACGCGCTGGACGGCTACCGGGCCGAGTACAACGCCATGCTCATGGACAAGGTCACCGACTCCTCCAACAGCGTGGCCCAGGAGCGGTATATCACCCTGTCCGTCCACCGCAAGAGCGTGGAAGAGGCCCGCACCTTCTTTGACCGGGTGGTACACGATGTGACCTCCCGGCTGAATCATCTGGACTCCCACAGCGAGGAGCTGGACACGGTGGAGCGCCTGCGGGTGCTCCACGACTTCTACCGCGCCGGCGAGGAGACGGAGTACCGCCTGGATCTGCGGGAGTGTATGCGCCGCGGCCACTCCTTCAAGGACGCTGTCTGCCCGGACAGCCTGGAATTTAAGAAGGACCACTTCGTCATGGGGAACAAGTATGGCCGGGTGCTGTTCCTCAAGGAGTACGCCAGCTACATCAAGGACTCCATGATCAACGAGCTGACCGGCCTGAACCGGAACCTGATGCTGTCCATCGACATCATCCCCGTCCCAACCGACGAGGCCGTGCGGGAGCTGCAGAACCGCCTGCTGGGGGTGGAGACCAATGTGACCAACTGGCAGCGCCGGCAGAACAGCAACAACAACTTCTCCGCCATTGTTCCCTATGACCTGGAGCAGCAGCGGAAGGAGACCCGCGAGATGCTGGACGACCTGACCACCCGTGACCAGCGGATGCTGTTCGCGGTGGTGACGCTGGTGCATCTGGCGGACAGTAAGAAGGAGCTGGACAGCGACACAGAGGCCCTCCAGTCCATCGTCCGGAAACACCTGTGCCAGCTCGCCCCTCTGAGCTGGCAGCAGGCGGACGGCCTCGTCACGGCTCTGCCCCTGGGCCTGCGGCGGATCAGCGCCCTGCGCACCCTCACCACCGAGGCCCTGGCCGTCCTCATGCCCTTCAAGGCCCAGGAGATCCGCCACCAGGGCGGCGTGTACTATGGACAGAATGTCATCAGCCGGAACCTCATCCTGGCCAACCGGAAGGAGCTGCTCAACGGCAACGGGTTTGTCCTGGGCGTCTCCGGCTCCGGCAAGTCCTTCACCGCCAAGCGTGAGCTGGCGGCGCTGGCCCTGGCCACCAACGACGATATTATTTGTATCGACCCGGAATCGGAGTACCGGCCCATCATTGAAGGGCTGGGCGGCGAGGTGGTCAATATCTCCGCGACTTCGCCCAACCACATCAACGCCATGGACATGGAGCAGGGTTACGGCGACGGGGAGAACCCGGTGGTGCTCAAGTCCGAGTTTCTTCTCTCGCTGTGTGAGCAGCTCATGGGCAGCCGCCAGCTCTCCGCCAAGGAGAAGTCCATCATCGACCGCTGCACGGCCCAGTGCTACCACGGCTACATCCGGGGCGGGTACCAGGGCAGCGTCCCCACCCTGCGGGATTTCCACGCGGAACTGCTCCGCCAGCCGGAGCCAGAGGCTCGCGACGTGGCCCTGGCCATTGAGCTGTTCACCGAGGGCAGCCTGAATACCTTCGCCAAGCCCACCAATGTGGACACCAGCTCCCGCATCCTCTGCTACGACATCCGGGATCTGGGCAAGCAGCTCCTCCCCGTGGGGATGCTGGTGGTGCTGGACAGCGTGTTCAACCGCATCATCCGCAACCGCAGGCTGGGCAGGAGCACCTGGGTCTATATTGATGAGATCTATGTGCGTCCGGAAGCCGCCTGAAGCAACGCAGGCAGCGCGGGACTATGCAAATTCC
>OCAN01000421.1_pt1 | contig 41128 bp, 40 predicted proteins | sample 1538321 | NCBI WGS metagenome assembly OCAN01 (sample SAMEA2580294, study PRJEB22360) | human gut metagenome | biome: human gut; feature: human-associated habitat; material: faeces | place: Denmark | collected 2008/2010 | reverse complement strand
GGCACTCCCCAACAAGATTCCCGCAGGGGCAAAATGAGCGATAAGCGAATTTTGGTACTGCGGTAGAATCTTGCTCTGAAAAACTCCGGCGTTCCCCGGCTTCCGTACTTTCCGCTAACAAGACGTTTCAAAAGGGCTTTGCTACCCGCTATTCCGGCATATCTTGAAAATTTTCCTTTCACTACCTACAACACCACGCAAAGCAAAATGGACGGAGATTTTTAGAATTTCCCCTTATTCCCTACAACACCACGCAAGCCGAAAAAGGCGGACAATGGCAGTATTTTTTTCTTTGATACCCTCCACGGATAAGTAAGGGATTTTGCCAACTGCGGCGGCAATTTTCCCTTTTGTTTTTTCATACTGGGGATTTTCAAAAATGCCAAACAGGAACGAAAAAAAGCAGCAAATCTGTTGAATAGATTTACTGCTTTCTGGTTGCCGGCGAAGCGGCGGTTATTCAGTTGTAGGCGGTAGGGCTATCTCCCAAAGCGGAACTTGAAAATAGCTGTGAGAAGCGTCTGGGTGATGTAGTCCTCTGTATCTTGGTCTACCCGTCCATTCACACGGGCGGCACATTGTATGCGGCGGCGGTAATACTGCAATACAGTTCCCACCGCTTCCGGCTCCCCGCTGGTGGCTTGGACGATTGTTTCATAGGGGAGAAGCCTATTATTTCTCATATGCCATTCCCTCCATTTCCGCTTGGAGCTGCCGTAGGACTTTTCGGATATGGTAGCCCGCTGTGCTGCGGCTGCGCCCGTACTGTCTGCCAATTTCGTGCTGTGGAATACGCTTGAAAAAGGACAGGTAAATCATTTCCCGCTCCCGTTCGTCCAGCCGTGACAGGGCTTCCGCAAGTAAGCCGCTGCTGAAAATGACCGTATCGCCGCAAAGGGTAAGTATGTATTCCTCGTCCGGCTCCGGGGCTTGGAAATATTCATCTGTCGTGCCTAAAGGGTAGTGCTTTTCGTCTGTGAGGTATTCAAGGGATATTTCTCTTTTGTGCTTCCTGCTCCGTGTCCTCGCTGCGTTGATCGTTGCATTTCGGATAACGACTTTGCAAAAGGCATGGAAAGTGTACTCGATATGTTCCCGATATTCTTCTGTACAGGTCATGGAAAATCCCCCTTTCCTCCCAAAAGGGCTGTGGCTGGTTAGTAGTTGCTTTTTATGATAGTAAGGGGCGGCAGCACTTTAGGCTGTCGCTCCTTGACTGCCTAACTGCAAAACCGGGCGGGGCTGTCAACGGCGGGCGAAGCCCGTTCATCTTGACCGTTGACTGGCTCGGCCAGGTTTGCTATTTATCCGGCAAACTTGAATTTATTTTAAGCTATCACGTTTTACCTTTTTAAGCCTTACTATCATTACCATAGGAATTTCTTTGTTGTTTTTGAAACATTCTTCATAAAATCCATCAATGACAAATCCAGCTCTAAAACAAAGGTTAAAAATATCTTGTATGGAACGATGATAATAAATCTGCTCCTCCGGTTGCCCTTCAATCGCTATACCATAGTAACTGTGCGGTGTCATATATTTTTCAGTCAACGTGATAAAACAAGGGTGTTGCGTTGCAAAGACAAAAATTCCGCTTTCCTCCAACAGTTCATAAACAGCCATAAGAAGTGGTTCAATATCCGTAATATCCATAATTGCCATATTAGAAACTGCTTTCGTAAAGGCTCGATTTCTTTTTAATTCTAATATACTTTCTCTATTGGTCGCATCCGCTACACAAAATTCAATTTGTTTTGCATATTGTGATTGCCGTCTTTTAGCCAATTCTATCATTTTTTTGCTGTAATCAAAAGCGACAATCGAAGCGCCTCTTTGTGCAAGATACGAAGAATAATTTCCATTGCCACACGCAATATCCAAAATGTAATCCGCAGGATTAGGAGATAGAAGTTCCGTTACTTTGGGACGCACTACCTCTCTGTGAAATTCATTAGATTTGTCACCCATTGCATTATCCCAAAATTGTGCGTTTTTCTCCCAGATTTTTTTACTTTCCTCTGTTCCCATGTTCTCTCCCACTCCCAAAATTTGCCTTTTTGCTTCCATTAAATCTTCCTTACTATATTCCATTGTTACCCTCCATAACTTCTGATTGTTGCCGTCTTGACTATTATGTATCTTTTCTTTCCAAAATGGTATAGGCTTTTATTTTTATAATGCTGCAAAACTTTTCTTCTGTAAGGTATTCAAAGGATATTTCCCTTTGCCGCCGCTATTGGAAAGCCAAAAGCAGCGGCTTTTTTACGCGATATGACCGAAAAGTCTAGAAAGCAGGATATGTCATCATTTGTCATTTCTTCTCAATGTAATAACTGCATGGCATATCAAGCCAAATACAAGAGAAAAACAGCCACCGCCAAATAGTGATGCTCCCCACCCTGCACCCGACATTGTCATAAAACCGCCAACAAAGAAAATACCAATGCCAAGAAATATCCCGACACCATAAAAAAGTCCAATTGCCATATCATACTTATTAAATTGTCGTTTCTCTTTTTTTTCACATGTTTCCATTTTTGTTATTACCTCCTTCGCAAAATCGTCCATGTGGACTCCAAAAAGAAAACAAATTTTTTTCAACGTATTTAAATCGGGTTCATTAACATCTCTCTCCCAATTCGATAGCGCCTGCCGGGTAACATTCAATTCCCCAGCCAGTTCTTCCTGTGTCATTCCCGATTGTGTTCGCAGATGACGTATTTGCTTTCCTGTTGTAATATCCGTCTGTTTCTGGTTCAAAATGGTTCCTCCTCTCTGATGCTGATTTTATCAATGATATTTCGCAATAGCCAGCAATGAACGCTTGCATTGCGCAAGACGTTACATTATCTTCTGAAACATATGCCGGATCTTGTCTAAACGGCTGTTCGGGCGGCGTGGCTGAAATACAGGCTCGCCGGAAGTTTCCTGATACCCTTTTAATTCTGTAATGCAGACACTTCTTCCATTTGTATAAAAATTCAGATCATTCCTATATTCACCGATACAACGGGCAGGGATTTCACCCTTAAAAATAACTTCATCTTTTTCAAGTCTGGTTGATTCAATGATTGCGCAATACTTTGGTGCATCATTATAAGCCCGTGAAAGATATTCCTGCGGTGCAAAAAGGGTAAAGGAAAGGTATGGTTCCAACAGTTGTGTCCCTGCTTTTTTCAATGCCTGCTCCAACACGACAGGCGCAAGAAAACGAAAATCAGCGGGGGTGCTGACCGGGCTGTAATAAACTCCATAATCAAAACAAATTTGGCAGTCTGTCACTCCCCAGCCATATAAGCCCTGCTCCATTCCATAACGCACACCCTCCATGACGGCATTTTGAAAACTTTGGTTTAAATAGCCGAGAGATACCTCGCTTTTATATTGTGTTCCGCTTCCAACAGGAAGCGGTGTTACAGTCAAACCAATAGATGCCCAAAACGGATTCGGCGGCACTTCAATATGAATCGTGCAGCTCGCTTTTTTTTGCGGTCTTTCCAGATAAATAACCGAAGGCTCTTTCATAGCCACGCCCACATGATATTTTTCTTCTAATAGCGAACAAATAACTTCTAACTGTACTTTTCCCAAAAAAGATAACATAATCTCATGGGTAACAGTATCAATGTCAAAATGCAAAAGAGGGTCTGTATCAGCAATCTCTGCGAGGGCATTTAACAGGGCTTCCCTTTGCTCCGGCTTTTGCGGCTCTACCGTTGTCCGAAGTAATGGCATGGGATTATCAATCCGTGTTTTGTGAGGCAGGAGTTTTTCATTTCCCAGGATATCGTTCAGTTTCAAAGTATCATCAGCTAAAATAACAATTTCTCCCGGACAGGCATGGTCAGCCGGGACGATTTCACCATTTGACGGAATACACATTTCTGTAATCTTTATTTTTTCCTTTTTTGACAGCAGCAGGGTATCCCGTAAATGGAGCGTCCCATGATACAGGCGTAAATAAGAAAGCCGTTTTTTCCGCTCTGTATACTCAACCTTAAAAACATATCCACATAATTCAGACTGAATATCGTCCGTTTCTGTAATGAAAGTTTCTATAATCGCTTCAATCAGTTTTTCTGTTCCTAAATTGTCTTTTGCACTCCCATGATAAACAGGAAACAAAGAGCAGCATCTGGTTCTTTTGCACTTTTCATATTGTAATTCCTGTATATCCAAAGAATCCTCTGCAACATATCGTTCTAATAGTTCATCGCTTCCGGAAATAATCATATCCCATTTGTCTAAATCAGAAATATCGGTCATGGTTATCTTTGGCGACAGGGAAACCTCCTGCATGACAATCATATCACTGGTAAGTTTATCTTTAATGCTTTGGTAAACACACTGCAGGTCGATCCCATTTTGGTCTATCTTATTTATAAAGATAATTGTCGGAATGTCCATTTTCTGAAGCGCATGGAATAATATACGGGTTTGTGCCTGTACGCCGTCTTTTGCTGAAATGACTAAAACAGCTCCGTCAAGGACAGATAAAGAGCGGTATGCTTCGGTTAAAAAATCCATATGACCGGGAGTGTCCACGATATTGATTTTATAATCATTCCAATAAAAAGAAGTAACCGCTGTCTGAATGGTAATTCCCCGTTGCCGTTCCAAAATCATAGTGTCTGTTCTTGTGGTCCCTTTATCCACGTTTCCCTGTTCCGCAATCGCTCCACTGGTGTATAGCAGACTTTCTGTCAATGTAGTTTTTCCTGCGTCTACATGGGCCAGAATGCCGATATTGATTATTTTCATGTGATTGTCCTCCCTTTACAGCCCCAAAGGGCATAAAAATCCCCAGCAGTAAAATACTTTTACCACTGGGGATTCTAATTTGCGGACATACACATATACAGCATACACCTATTTGTGATTGCTGTTTTTTGAATATGTCAAAATTGATAAGGCAAAAGTATTCTTAAATTGGGTACAAAAAACCAAGCCCCCACAAAAGGAGCTATCATAATTCTTTGTTCCCACTATTTGATTATAGTTTTATTTAAGAATACCTTGCCGCATATTTTTTACTCCTTTTCTGGAATGAAGCTATTATATCACATCAGTTTTAGGAAAGAAAGTACTTAAAAGAAATTTTTCTTCCCCTTATATGTAACAATCATACCGGCTTCCTGGTGTTCAGAATGGTTTCTGCTGTCTGCTGTGGTGTTTGATTGGAATTGTCCAGCCAAAAGCCGATCCGTGGTGTTGTCTGCATAAATGTATCGTATAAGGTTTCAACCGTAAAGCCGGAATAGCCTGTTTTCTCCCTGTATCGTTCCCTTTCTTTTATTGTTTCCACATCTGGACAAAGAACGACAACCTCAACAGGGTATTTATGCAGATAATTTATCATTCGGTTTAATTCATCACCGTAGTAGTTATCTTGGATCACTACAGAAAAGCCGTTGTCAAAGTATGACCTTGCCGCATCAGCAGTCAATTTGTATCGAAGGTACAGCTGGCGGACTGCTTCCGCTGATGGGGTAGCTGACATATTTTCTCTGCCTGAAATAATCATTTTTCGGAACACATCACCACGAAGATGGACGCATTTTTCTATTGATTTTGCCAGTAAATCGGAAACTGTAGATTTTCCAGAAGCCATTAAGCCTGTAATGAGATAAATTTTTTGTTTCATTTCACTTCCTCCGGCACAAAAAATATGTACATGTAACTAATTCAACACATTTATAATTTGAATAGGGACATTATAGCATTTACTAAATACAAATTCAATGTATACGGAAAGAAAGATATAAGGAGTGGGAGGGATTCCGCCGTAGTCGGCATTGTAGGAAAATCCAAAAGTTTAGATTTTCCCACAATGCTTATCTTTTGGTCTTTGGTTCGGAATAGTGTAGTGCTGGCGGTCTATCTCTTGTTTTCGGTTGCTTGCTTCCTTACCGTACATGAGCATTCTCACAAGGTATGCAACATGATATTTGCAATACTAAGAGATAACAAACCTTTTGAAATCATTACTCCACAGGAGCATATCCAACAATACAATGCTGCTAAATACGACATAGCTGCATAAAATACTGTAAATCCAACAAAACAATATCTTTTGAAAAAATGATATTTACACCAAGGGATAAGTGCGCCCTTTTTTAAGAGAAAAATACTTTTCATTTAGCTATTGACATTTATTAGCTGGACTTTTTATATCTTTAATTAGGTAATTTTTTAACATGGAAAAATCCCCCCAGATCTTTCTGTGATGCACAATTTTCCAGTACTTTTCTGTCCCACTCTGCTGATATTCTTTGAAAAACCCGGATAGCATTTATTAGCCAACGTCTCCTTCTACACGATCCACGACATGCTATCTTTGCTTTGCTAATTTTCTTTTTCTTAAACATAAGATCCTCCAAGTAGATTTTTATATTTTCGTCTCCTATTTGAGGATATCATATCACTTATTCACTTTTGTTTCATTTTTATATCTGAATCAACACATTACTTTAATCACCTTTAAAATGAATGCATCATTAATGTATTAGTCTCTATTTTTTTTAGATCCTCTGCTGATAATACTTCACACAAACTTTTATGTAATTCAGTTGAAACTATGCGTTTTTCAAATGGGATTCTCCATTGTTGTCTTTCTAACTCATTTAGGCCAAATGATTGAAACAGATATTGAGCATAATCATTTGATAAGATTTTTAAAAATGGAATCAAATAATCATCATCAAATAAACAAAAAGCATACGCAATGCAATTATAAACATAAGCTCCGACATTGTATTTCTGCGTCACATCAAAAAGTTTTTTAGGTGTAATGTCTATATGATTCATTAAGTAATAATATATATCACTTAAATGTTTAACTTGAAATCCTCGAGTATATAATAAATAGATCGAATTCAAATCTTTATAATGGTGCAAACAAAGTACAATAAACTCATAAATAGGACACAACTTCTTTATAGGATTGCCCAGAATTTTTTCCTTTATTATTCCATCCTTAAACCTATCTATCCCCATATTTATGTCGCTTTCTCCCCACATAATATTAAAATTTATATCTATTTCAACAGCCTTATTAAATAAACCGAATTCCTGACGACAAAAAGGTGCTAGTTGATGTGTCAAGGTTGAATGAAAGATAATTTCCTGTCTCGATAACGCTTTTACAATACCTCCGTTTATATACCCTTGTATAAATCCCAAAGACTTCAAGCGAATTTTAAATTCACTAATATCTTTTGGTGAGACAAATAAATCCACATCACCACTTTTACGATATGCTATATTTCCATATGCACTTTGAGACAAAACAGCACCTTTAATCACAGCATAATCCATATCTTTAATAACCTCAAAAACGTCTTGTATAAGTTTATAGCGTTCACGTATTACCAAACTATTCGCTCGAAGATCCCGCTTTGCATATAGAGCAAATTCATTCTGAAGTTTTAAATCTAATAATGCATAAAAGCATTCATTCTCATACAAATATTTAGCAGGAGATACTCCTGCATTAGTTAGAAACTCATATAATCGATTCATACAATCATCACCTTAACCTAATATAAAAAAAATAATATGATTAACTACCGTAGTCCCAAATCAAAACTAAAGGTATTTTGAATTAAAGCCGTTTATTGTGCAAATGCATTTCGAATTGAAATATATCTTTTACATCTAGCACGTCACCTATTAATTTACGATTCTCCCCCATTCATATTGAAATCAGAAGACTATATAGCCAAATAATTTTATTTTTGACTAAAAACAAAACTCATCATTACAAATTTTCAATAATACTTATTTGCTGAATAATCCATCCTTTAAAGAAAAACCGTCGAACAAACCCTCGAATTCTTCTCTTCATCATATCATCTTTTGTGCTTATAAAATGGAATAAATGATCTTTTAAATAATAAAAATAATTATAATAACAATAAAATGCCAATCTTTCTTTTTTTATAGAATATTTTATATCCGAATTAAATAATGCAGAATTAAATAATGCTATATCAGAAATATCCTTTACAAACATCCATGCATCTCGCTCTGGACCAGCTAGTTTTGGCGTATCCCAATCGATAATATATAGCTTTCCATTATTCTTTATAATATTACTTCCACTATCTCCATGAGTAATAAATAAATTTGTTAGATCTTTTCTGCAAAAATCTGCCCATTCAAAAAGGCGGTAAGCATAGTCTAAAATTAAATCTTTATGTTCATCCAGTTCTTCTAACCGTTTCATATTTTCAATTACATAATTTACACAATCCGTACTAAAATCCTCTTGTGCTATTTTAATATTTAATGGTGGAATAAGATAAATTTGGGCTAACATTTCAAAAAGTGACTCTTTTCGATATGATTTTGAGAGTTCTCCATCAATAAAATCAAACACTGCTAATACTCCACCATCAAAAAAAATATAATTCTCTCCCGTTCTATTTTTTATAACACTACTAACAAAACTAATTCCTTGCTCTTTTAGATAAGAAAGAACATTTAAATTCTCTGCAAATATCTTTTGGTGATCCGACGAATAATCAATCTTCACAAAATATCTTAAGTGGTTAGCATATAAAATCCATGTTTCTCCATAAACTCCTCGGTTAGCTGGAGCTATTTTGTATATATGCAAACCATATTCTTGCTGAACTGCATTGCAAATTTTTATTTTATAAAATTCATCCATATGTCTAGATTCATACACGCTATATCACATCCGCTCACATGTAAAAGATTCGTCTACATAGCAATTTATTTTTCTCTTTTTAGCTTTATGTAATAAATAAATTGCAGCATTTTGCATTTGACTATTTGCCACCGTAATATTCCAATCATATACAATCCTAATATTATGTATATTAGCCTTAACGCAAAAATCAATAAAGCCATTTAAATCATCCATACTAGTATTTCCATGTGTCAAAATGTATTTTAATATAACATTCCCATTATTTTTTGCATAGCAACAAAGATTTTCACACACAGTCTCAAACAAATCTGCACCTTTAATTTTCCTGTAGGTTTCTTTTGTTCCGCTGTCTATACTTACAAGCATACTATTCTGAGGTTTACATATCAACTGATGCATGGATTCAAAATATTTTGTTGCATTAGTAAAAAAAGATACCTTGTTTCCTTCAAAAAATTGTATCAATTCTTGCGCTTTGGGATGGATGCCAAGCTCACCGCAAGCATAAATAAACTGTGTTTGTTTAGATATAAATTTGCTTTGTAATACCTTGGAAATGAGCTTATAAATATCGTAATTAGTTTTGTAATTATAGTCTTTAGAATTTTGAAAACAGTATGAACATTTCAAGTTACAAGGATAATCAGTCGAAAAATTTACCAACTTAAAAGTAGCGCTTTTTTCCCAATAATCTTTGCGTAAATATTTACACCCTTTACAAATTATCGGTTTATTCGAATTAATATCTCTCACAATTTGCTCCTTATACTGACGAAATTCTGATAACAAATCATCCAAATTGTCAAGATTTATATCATCAATTGCAATTCCCGGAAGCAAAGAATTAGATCTTCTTATTTCATCTCCACAACATACACGAATACGATCTGTAAAAAACACAACATTATATTCCAAATGTTCACAGCTCAGATAATATTGGCTAGTATTCATTATCAATTCCCCCTTTGTTATTATATTTTAAGCCCCAAAGACTCACAGTTGTTAAGTGTTATCTGTATCTTTCTTAAAATCGGCTTCAAATCATATTGCCTCTTAAAGATCTTTAATCGCATAAAATTAATTAATCCTCTAAGTTCTTTTAATATTAGCTTGCTTTCTAAGTATAAATTTTCGTCATCTTTTTGCAGTAAAGCAGTTATCATAATAAAATATGGTATTATCTTAGACAATATCGTATAATAATATCCACAGAAATAATACTCTATTTTTTCATTTTTATTTTGTATTTCAATCATTTCCATCATTAATTCTTGCATAGAATACATTAAACTAAATAGCATATTCAAATTAAAAAAACATGTAGATGAATAATTGTTTAATTTATAGCCTTTATAGTCAATTGTATATAATAGTTTATTTTTATAAAGACTTTTAACAATACAGCTATTTAGCTCTTCATACTTTAAAATGATTGGTCGCGCATTTTCGGAATCAATCAGTCTAACAGACTTTTCTTTCAAATCAATTTTATCCATAAGCAAAAAATGCTTATTATGTTTTTTTTGAAAAGTTTCATTATTACTAGGAAGATAATATTCGTCAATATTACATATACAAGCTATTCCACTATTATAATTATTTATCAAATCATTTATTAAGTACTCAACGTTTTCTATAGTTTTCACTTGAGTAGATATATTAAAATTCCAAAGCAAAAATTTAAAAAAAGAACTATCTATGCTCATATCTTTCCCACAGCTATTTTTTATTTTAATTGGTTGATAGCCCCAAGGATTTTGTTTATACTTCTCATATACCTCGTCTGGATTCAATTTTTCATATCTTAAAGCACCAGATGATAAATAACATAATAATTCTTTTTCAGCTATTGTTCCCCCGATAGATTGTAGAATACTATAGAAATAACTTCCCAAACAATTAATGAACAAAACTTTTGGGCATTCAAACATCGTATTTCTCCTTTCGTAAAAATTTTATTTGTTTCAGAATATCATGAGAAATTTCTATGGTTTCATCCATATTGTATTTGTTTCCATGATAATCACTACCTCCACTTTTTATCAACGAATATTTTTGTAACATTTTATCAAGTTGTTTACGCTCAACACTAGAATGCGCTGGATGTTCTACCTCAATCCCATCTAACCCCCATTGTTTTAAATTGCATATAATAGTTTCTAACATTTCATTTGAATACCCTAATAAAATAGGATGTGCTAAAAAAGCAAGCCCACCACATTTATGAATTAATGATATACACTCTTTCGGACTTGGAAGCGCCTTCTTCCAATCATTTAAAATATCCTGAAGGGCTATATCAATATCACTTCCTTTACTTATCATGTTTTCTGAAATAAGATACATCTTCAAATTGGAGATAGTAATAGCTCCAACGACTTCCCTCAGCTTATAAGGTGAGATGTTAATACCAAACTGCCGTATTCTATAAAACGCTTTTGCGATTAAACGACAACGTACTTTTTCTAGTCTATTTAATTCTTTCTTTAGATCAATATTTTCGATATCAACATAAAGTGCTAAAATATGCATCGTGGGTACAAATTGGACAGAAAACTCAACACCAGCTATTACTTCAATATTGTGATTGCTAGCTGTAGCAATTGCAGAATTTATCCCTGCAGTGGTGTCATGATCAGTAATTGCTATTGCAGATCTCCCTTTTATAATAGCTTGCTCTACTAATTCACTTGGGAGAAGCCTCCCATCTGATGCAGTGGTATGCAAGTGTAAATCCACGTAATTATTATATCTTGTATGTGTCATACCTAACTCTCCTAATTGAATAATAATGAGATAGTCAATAGTAACTTTAAATTCATAGATATAAAATATTGTTATATGTACAGTATCACAAACCGCAAACCGTTATTCAAATCTTTACACGATTTACAATAACCTGATTGTCAATATTACATTCGGTTATCCTATTTTTGCCTATATAACGTTTCTATATAGAAGTTTCACCCCACCGTATTTTAACATATTTGTCATTTACAGTATCTAGTAGCTAATAGCATTAAATGCTAATGATTGTCTTTACTATACAAGTTACTCTAAGCCTTTGAATGTAAGGCTGTATTACTGAATTCGTATTTATATAGATACTTATCATTACGGATCTATAATGAGTAATCACAAATCGATAGTGTCAATAGTTTTTCGCAAAATCAGAACCTAGCCGTTTGGCAGCCGATAGTCAGCCGGCTATGATATCAGACAGCAGATCCTCTTCTAATTTGAAAAGATGATCCATATTCATATAGCGTCTGGCTTCCCAACTGGTTCCTGCTACATGACGCAGTCTGGGATATACGAGCATCAAGGCACTCTGCCCGTCGGGAAAAGCGCCGATTGCTTTTGTACGGCGTTTAATCTCACGGTTGAGGCGCTTAATCGCATTATTGGTCCGAATCCGGGTCCAATGCTGCGTAGGAAAATCCATATAGGGTTAAGGTTTCTTCGATTCCATCCTCCACCTTCCTGGTAGCTTTGGCAAGCTTCCTGGCTCGGAGCTTCTCCGCTGCCTGGATTGCTTTTTCACGGGCAGCTTTCTTGCTTTCTTGCGCATGGATCGCCTTGAGCATAAGAGCTACCGTTTTCATCTTGTTCCGGGGTGTAACAGAAAATATATTTCTGTAAAAATGAACAGTACAGCGCTGATATCTGGCCTCCGGAAAGACTTCCGGAATGGTCTCCAGCATACCGAGATTTTTATCACCGATGGTCAGACGTACGCCAGTAAGCCCTCGTTCTTTCAGCCATACAAAGAAAGAACGCCAGCTCTCACGATCCTCTTTCATGCCTTCCGCAGCGCCAAGGATCTCCCGACAGCCATCTTGGCTGACGCCAATGGCAACGGGAACAGAAACGTTCTGGATCTCGCCCCCCCAGCTGCGTTTCAGGTAAACACCATCTACGTAAACATACGGATAATTCCCGGAAAGCGGATGGGTACGCCAGATCTCGATATGCTCATAAGCCTTTTTATTCAGGTTGCTGATGGTTCCGGGGGATACTTTCGTTCCCCATAAAGCCTCGGTGATATCCTCCACACGCCGGACAGATACACCGGCCAGATACATCTCGATAAGAGCCTCTTCCACGGAAGATTCCCTGCGGCGATATCTTTCGATGATGGCTGTCTCGAAAGGGACCCCTTTCAGTTTAGGAGCCTTCCGTTCGACTTCCCCTGCGGTAGTATGGAGATTTCGCTTGTAATGGCCGGAGCGGTATCCCTGGCGGTCAGAGGAGCGCTCATATTTTCAGCGTTGACTAATTCATCGGCTTCCTTATCGAGCAGGGCATTTAAGGTTTCTTCCACACTGCTGCGGACAAGATCCTTTAAATCGTGCTTTATTAAATCTTCATTTAGCTGTATAATCTTATCAGACATGGTTCTATAGCCTCCTTTGATGGGTTTTGTTGTGGTGACTTAATTCTACCAAACGACTATAGACCATGTCTATTTTTATGAAATTGATTTTGCGAAATTAATTATACGTCATCCAGAAATCTGAGTATAATACAAGAGATTCAGACATATAGTTATTTACAACTGGCTTAGCCTTAAAAATCCCTACTAATTTGCTCAGTTACACTTTAATTCTGGAGAATTGAATGAATTATATCCTTTCTTTTTATCTGTATTATTAGATATATTCAGCTAAGAAATGTCTTTTATTTCCTAAAGCCAAATCCTTTGAAGCTATAAATTTAATAATATTACACAGCATTATCAATCTCTTAGTATAGCAATCTTATACTTCAAAAAATTTTAAATCACCACTAACTCTTTTCAGCTTTCTAACAATATTGCGCACTGTCATTGCCTCTGTATAATTTTTTATATCGTAGACCGATAATGATGGACTATACATATAAATAAGCAATTCTGTTTTTGAAAGACCGTGTGGATTAATTTGTTTGATAATTTTCTTATATTCTTTTACATGGGATATGAATAAATTATTAAATCTTATCAGGGGACTCTTTTCCCCATAATCTTTATGATTACATAATTCAATTCTATACCCATATGCATAAACTATTTTTATTTTTTTTCGTAATGCAAAATTTAAAGCTTGCGCAATGGTATTAACGATAGGTTCTCCTTTATCATTTAAAGAAGTATTACTAATTATCGGAATTCCAGTTAACTCATAAAAATCAGAAACTACTTTCCAAAGCTTATTATCTAAATTGTAATCAATGGTCTGTACTCGCGCCGTGCCATCAAGATGGAGTATTCCCAAAACATGATCAGATAAAGTACTATCCACACAAAAATTATTCAACATATACGGCGAAGAAAAACCATTTTCAAACCATTCTTTTACATACTTTTCTAAAATAATCGGAGCTACTGGTCGCCACCATTCTCTTTGCTTATATAAATTAAGTAAATTTTTATGTTCCATATTCATTGGGTTTGCTAATATACTTCTATGGCCCAAGGCCCTAGGTCCAATTTCCGCATTCCCATCTATCCATACAACAGGTGATTTTTGGATATCATTGGATGCTTGGGATATGCCCCTAGTTACATCTGCTATAAAGTATCTAAAGTCATCAATTGTGCCAAAAAGATTTTCTTTATCGTTATAACCATAGTAAGCACTACTTAACTTAAAATTAAACTGTTTACAATTTTTAAAGAAGTAATACAACCCCATTCCCAAGCTAAGTCCACTATCATTTATACATGGCACACATAACTGTCCTTTGAAATGATATTTTTCCATTATTTTAGAATTTGTTGGACAATTTAGAGCGTAACCACCCGATAACGCAACCATAATATCAGAAGAAATAAGCGAATAATCTAATAATATTTTGTCAATTTGCGTAAATACATTTTTTATCGATAACTCTTGAATTACCTTAACAATCATACTAATTTTAGTTTCTACTTCTGAAAACCTCGTATCATTTTCTTTAACAAATAGTACTCCTTCATCCGAATCGCTATATCCCATGATTCGATCAATTATTTTGTTTATTTCATCAATAAATATCGTCCTATCTGATGCTTTATAATAATTTGAAAGTGGCTTAAATGTTTCCAAGCTTTTTGCCTTTGTAGCATACGCTAATGCCATTAAGGTTCCTTCTGGCATATCAAAATAATCACTCAAATATAACCAATAACCGCCGGGAGATGAAATAGGAAAGTATTTTATCTCTCCCTTGTATGATAACGCACCACAAAAATAATATTTTCCATCAATTTTTTTATCAATAAGAGCATCAGGTCCTCCATCAAATGAAAGCGAAAGAATTATGTTGTTATAAAACTTTTCGGTATCCATACACAAACTTGAAAATAAGTGACAGATTGAATGATATGAAATATCTTTAATATCATTTATACTTGTATACGATATATCTGTATCTGCTGTCAGTCCCGGTAAACCATATATTCCAACAAAATCATTTATAGATAAAGAATATGGTTCTAATAATGTATTAATAAATATCTCTGCATCTTCTTTACTATAAAAAGCTATATTATGATGTTTAAAACCACTATATCTTTCAAATTCATGATGACAGATCAATGTAATATCCATATCATTCTTGTAAAAAACCGAAAGACAATGGTCATGTCTTCTAGACTTTCCTAAAACATTTAATACCGGATCTATTTCTGAGTAAACAAATAAGTAATAACCATTTAGAATCATAATGCATTTTCCTTTTTTATTATATAAACACTTATTATATTTTTTCGCGAAATATCGTAAGTAACTGATATGCGAAAGAAACATATTTTCTTGAGTCTTCCAGAGCTAAATAATCTAAATTGATATGACCAAATCTACAACGATCAAGGGTATCTGCATCTTTTAAAATATGTAATACTTTCATTGCTTCAATACGCTCTGAATCACCCAAACTATATTTTTTTATATTCTCTACTGCTTTCTGATCATCAAATGGATGATTTTCAATAACAAATCTCATAATTTCTTGCAGTTTAAATGGAAATTTTTGAAGAACAATGCCAAATTTTCGTATTTCTTCATAGCTCCTATATCCATGAAAATCATCAATTTGATCATTATTACGTCCAATATCATGATATAAGGCACTGCATTGAAGAATACTCTTCAATTGAATATCTAGCTTCTGATCTTCGGCCAATTTATCAGCCAATACAAATACTCGTAATGCATGCATCACACCGTGCACAGAATTAGCGTCGAAAAACAATCTCGATGGTAACATCCGTATATAGGGAAAATATTTCATATATACCATCTGTTTTGTTGCTTCTGACATCCTCTGAGAAACATTAAAATCTTTAACATATAGATTATTTTTATTATTATAAAAATGCTGAATAGTACTTTCTTCCCATATTTGCATTTCCAACCATGTACCTTCGTTATGATCATATGGAAATTTGTTGATTGCCCATTCTGCTTCTTCCCATGTTAATAGTTTGCGTCTAGTTGGATGATTGTCTTTTCTCGTTAGAGCTCTAGGAGATTGTCCATATGTAAAGCTTACACAATTTTTAGGGAAAGCACTCATCGGTATACGAATACATTGAGGCTCCTGAAAACGCACATGTAATTGATTATCCGCTGGAAGTTCATCATATACAGCAGCATAGTAAGGGATTTTAATTTGGGGTTGCCCCCCCTTTTTTACAAATTGCCTATATAACCAATTTTCGATAATTACACGGTTATCATATATCTCTTGTATATTTGTTATTCCTGCCCGTTTCCCAATTTCATCCACTTCCTTTTTGGTGTACTTTCTTATTGTAACTAATGGTCCTTCTTTTTTTTCGAAAAAACGATAGCCAAAAAGATTCTCTAGTTTATATGTCATAATAGGATATCCTTTCAAAACTTAAATCAGCTTAAGTGTGTTATCTGATAAACTATGTATACTTAAATTTATACTCGTATTTTCAGTTGTATTAATGCTATACTTTAAAGGATTTTTAAATATTTTTCCATCAACAACTGTTGTATGAAATTCGCCATTTTCTCCAAATGGATCAATATCCAATTTCATAAATTCTTGATATACTTCCTGATTAAATGCAACTCCTAACCATTTCGAATCTAATTTCTCAATGTTAATTCTTGAAATTATACTTATAATTTCATGTTTATTAATATTCCGCATTAAATCAGCGTAATTCCTTTCCCAAAGAGGATACCTGGGAATTAATCCTGCTTTTTTACATAAAATTGACTGCAGCTTCACAGAATCCATCAAATAAATATCACCAAAAACAATACTTTTAATTCCTTGTGATGCAAAATCTTCATATATTTTAAGTAGCTCTAACCGATGTTCTTTCGGGGAAAAAGATGTGATTGTAAGCGGTAAGTCTAAGTTTAAAGCTTGCTGCTTAACTATAGAAATTGACTGTTCATGAAAAGTGGACGTACTTGTAAGTTTATTACTCCAATGAATTAATCCTTTAGCATTCCCTTTTTCACTAGCCAATGATAACGCTAAGACACTATCCTTCCCCCCACTAAAAGAACAAATAAATGGTTCCCCAAGAGGCATATCTAAAAAGCTATGACTCGGATCAACTATCATACTATTCTCTCTTTTCATATTTAAATACCTCAACTTTATTGAGAAGCTTCTTCCGATAAATATCTTGTAACTAAATTAGCAATTTTTTCTACTGTATCCATATTATTTAGTTCAAAATCATCATCATCTATTTCTATCTCAAATTCGCTTTCAATTTCAACAATAAAAGTTACAAATTCAATTGAACTAAGTCTTTCCCCAAACTCTTCTGTATAAGTTGTCGGTATTAAACCATTATTATAATCTAAAATTTGTTTTAAAATTCCCATTACCTTTTCACAAATATCATTCTTTGACATACTTTTACAATCCTTTCTTGAATTATTATGCTATATTTTATCTTAGTTTTTCTTTGCCATTCAAAATTTATCTTTTAATTCTCAGGAACTATTATTCTTTTTATACTCTTTAAGCATGTTATTTTTCCATCTTTTTCCATATCATATTCACTAATTTTCACATTTAATCATTCAAAACCATCTCCTCATATAATCAAGTATTTTTTGTTGAAACCACGGGCTTTTCAGCCCTATAAATCTCAGAGAATAAGCCGGAGTTATGAGCATTTCGATGTATCAGGTACTGAAATAGCGGATAAAGGGTACACAAAATAGAACGTCTTTGATTTTCGCTTTACTGGCCTTGTGTATACCCGCCCCTCTATGGCAGCTAACCTCCTATATCCACCAGGATCATCTCTGTCTCCAGAGGTCCTAACTTCCTTCGTCCTGCCTGCCCATAGCCAGGGTGTCAGCTATGCTCCTTTGCTGGGTCTTTGCCCTATGGTGGTCATTCCTGACGACTACTGGCTCATTCTTTGTATCATTGATTACTGACTCGCTTCCTGTATCAGCACTGTGATCAGTGGACGTTATCTGTTACATTCTGCTTTGTTCCGTGACTGCCTTCATGGCAATCTCCTATATGGTTATCTGTTTCGTTTTGGCTGCCTGCAAATAAACTGCCGGTCTTTTGATATCACTGATCATCTTTTGGGGATCATAGTCCACACCTTTCGTCAGCATTGCAAAAAAGACTCGGAGCAACTTGGCTGCTACAGCCATGAGTGACTGCATCTTCTTTAATGGATTCAGCTTTCTGGTCGTGTAGTAGTGATGCAATTCACCGAATTCCTTATTCTTTGCCACAAGCGACATTGCAACCTCAAAGAGCAAATATCTAAGTCTCTTACGACCTCGTCTGCTTATTGTTGTCTCGCCCTTATGCTTACCGGAACTATTTTCTACCAGTGCCAACCCTGCAAGTTTCTGTAGTTCTTTCGGGTTATTGAAGCGGCTGATGTCTCCAACTTCTGCAAGGAATCCAGATACTGTTCTGATTCCTACACCCTTGATTTCCAAAAGCTTTTCCGCCATCGGAATCTGTTTTATCAGCTCTTCGATCAGAGCCATTACCTACTGCAGACGTGTATTTCTGGATTCATAATCCTCCAGAAGCATTCGGAGCTCCATTCTTGCCGATACCTCTCCTTCGTTACTTCCAACGCTGTGCTCTGCAGCCTCTACCAGGGTCTTTGCCCGCGCTTTTCCAACTGCACGAATCTTTGCATCCCGCCAGATCTGGTTCACTCCCTCGACACCTAACGTCAGGATGTCTTTCGGAAGTGGAGCCTTCTTGAGAATCAGCATTCCGCTTTTGGCATCTGGTTTTCCGTATACCGTCTTATATTCAGGAAAATATATGTTGAACCAACGACTGATCCGATTGTGAATTCTTGTAAGTTCCCCTTGTAACTAAAATCTCATGTTCGATGCTGTTCTAAGATCAGCATAAACACCGTCAGGCAGATATGGGATCATATAGCGTCCCTCCCGAACCAGTCCTGCAATAACTTTAGGATCCTTACGATCGTTCTTCGTCGGATGATTATCGTCGAGTTCTTTTGATTTTTTTACATGGTGAGGATTCACAAGCACCGGTTTCATCTCGTTATCCTGAAGAAACTTGCCGAGATTGAACCAATAGTGACCGGTAGGTTCCATTCCCGGAACCACCTTATCCTTGCCATGTTTTTCTTTGATGTCCAGGATCCACGCTTTCAATGTCACAAATCCAGCTTCTTTATTACTAAATTTAAAAGGTTTCTTTGAATACTCGATACCTCTATAATCAAAAGCTCTGGCATAGTGTGCTTCACTTCCGACATCGATCCCGAGTACCAAAGTTGTTTCTGTAATCGCTTCAATTTTTCGTTCTGTGTGTTAAACTTCATTATAGATACCTCTCTGTTCAATAAGATTTTACCAACTCGCCAAGTCAGTAGTCTTATTGTACTCTGAGGTATTTTCATTTTTCAACGTCCACACTTTAAACTATACAGGAAGCTCCTTTATGTGATATTGCCTAAAATAAGCTGATCTACTTTCACCTCTGCATCACATACATAATATATAGAAATAATCTTTAAAACTATACACATTCTGTTAATTTTTCTATGTTAGCCCTCCTCACCAGCAAAGCTTGCTTCCATTATTTATCTCTCACTCGTTCATTGTTACATATTAACAATATTTTTATTTAATATACTGAATGTTTCTTATTTCGCCAAGACAAGATTGAATAAAGTCAGCTTTGCCGCTAGTATATTGTTTTCTATCATCAGAAAATCTTGCTGCTAAATCCTTTTTTAATCGATTGTATTCCGACAGCGCTTTTAAATTCTTTTGCAAGTACTCCTTAAAAAGCAAATGATTCTCCCACGATTCACCTTGATATATTTCTACATGGATATGTAAAAAGCATTTACCCTGCTTCTTTTTTATGAATAATAATCGATCATTGTCACCATGTTCACTCAAATGATGGTACCCTCCATTTATCATTATCGCAGGAATTTTTTTTAGAATATTCAAATCATGGACTCCGACGGCTATATCAATAATTGGTTTTGCAACCATCCCCTTAACAGAAGTACTTCCCACATGTTCAATCGCAATGCACATATTCCCTAATAACTTTAAAATTATATTTTTTTCATATTCATAGACCACTTTACATTCTTCATATACATCTTGAAGTAGCACTTGATTATCTGGCACTCCCAAATTATTAAATATACCTGATCTACACATTAAATCAATTACCTCCTTCCTAAATACAAGTCCAGTGTATCGTAGATATTGATTTTCCCACCAATCTTATCCAGTTCTTCTTTCATTGCATTCTCAAATTCTACCTGTCTATTTACAGGCAGCTTTCTATGATCTGAATATGTTTTAATTAAAGAAATATACTCATCAGAGGTAAGAGTACGAACCCTATGGTACAATTTTGTTTGAACATCAAAAAAACCATATTTTACTAATTCTTCGCAACGTTGTGAACAATCAGCTTCTGAAAACTCTATTGGCGGTTTTGATTCAGGCCGGTATTTTTCATAAACCTTTTGATTTACTAAATTACTGACGTCTGTTGTCCTATTAGGGAAGGGATGATTCCAAAATAATGCAGCTGTACCACCTGGCTTTAATAATGCCATAATTTTTTTATAAGCCAGATCTTTTGGGAGCCAATGGAATGCTGTAGCGCAAATAATTAAATCAAATCGACTATGATTAAAATCATATTTAACAAAATCATCACATATAGCGTGAAAATTATTAAAGCTATGATATTTCTCAGCCACATAATCAATTAGTTTATCTCCTATATCAATTGCAGTCACAATGCTTCCCATATTTAAAAAAGGTTTTGTAGCCTGCCCTGTACCAATCCCAATTTCTAAGACTTTACTTTGAGACCCAATTGCTGAATATAATAATATATCTTTAAAGAGTTCTTGTGGATATTGCGGGCGAGCTTTATCATATACTTCGACATTGTAATTAAAAATTTGTTTATTATTCATAAGCATCCCTCTTTTAAATTTTTTATTTTACAAATTTCAGTAATACATAACTAAGGCTAATATAATATTATCCTTTATGATAGCTAAAAACTTGGCCTACATGCGAAATACAGAAAACTTGGCTTTCAGAAGATCCAAGCTTTTTCCTTAATTTCTCGCAAACAGCATATTCGCGCCGAAAATGCATGGGTACAAAAACTTTAGGAGAGAAATTATTTATGAAGTAAATTGCCCCTTCGTCATAATTACTACCAATTTGCGGATCTACTGGAAAAAAAGCCACATCAATTTCTTCCTTCCTGAGTGGATATAAAGCTCTCTGAAAAGCTATTTTGGCCTTTCGTTGACGAATTTGATATTCTTCTATAGAATTATTTTCTTGTTGCCAATTCCAATAATTCAAATCTCCTGCATGGTATATTACAAACCCGTCTACTGTAACCAAAAAGCTAACGCCTATATCAGTACTTGGTAATGCTATAATATTCATATTGTTTATTTCTATCGCTTCTCCTGATCTCATTCTTATTACATTATCTAATTCTGGAATATCGTCCGAAAAAATATATTGAATATCAGGCCTTCTTACACGCCACCTAAGAATCATGGGATTAAAATGGTCTCTATGTGCATGACTAACAAATACAGTAACATATGGCTTACTTTTCAAAACTGTTGCATTTATCGTATTCACATCTGATACCCCTAAGCAAAAATCAAATATCATTAAATGCTTTTCTGTTTCAGCAATAAAACCACTATTGTACAAATATGTTATATATATATTATTTTTTGACATTACAAACTCCTCACCAAATACATATTAGTATATAGTCGTTTTCTATCAAGAACCTGCAGATTTATATCTATGCAATCCCATTTTAAAAAACAAATAACATGGACAGATAAAAATTAAGGATAAAAAAGGGGCACAAAAATACCATAAGGATGAACTTCTATTTGTCAAATATAAAAGCGGATAGTATTGTATCAAAGCTAATGGAATACAAAATGTTAAAATCCATAATATTTTAGATCCATAGACTGAAAATGGATAACGTCCAAACTGCCTTGTTCCATATGTAAAAATATTCAAAAAATCCAAACTTTCAATTGTGAAAAATGATGCTGTAGCCTTAATAAGAAATAGGCAAAAAAACAAAACCGCTCCGCAAATAACCATAGCAATTAATAAAATGATTTTACTAATATTCCATGCAATACCACTAAGAGGTATTGCAATACAGATCACGATTGTCCCTTGAATCAACAATCCAATACGTGTTAAATCAATATTAGGAATAATAATCTGCATTATTACATTCCTAGGCCTTATAAGCATACGATCAAAATTCCCTGAATTAACTATATAGGAAAAGGTCGCTAATCCTCCCCCCAATGCTTCCCCAACTGAGAAAGCCATCATAATAACGGAAAAGCAAAGCAGCACTTGTCCATAAGTAAATTGATCTATAGCATTCACCTGCATGAAAATAAATTGTATGCTAAAAAAAGAAGTGAATGCTGTTACAAATTGTCCCAAACTTGTCAACCAGAAAGATATTTTATATTGCATTTGACTTTTTAGATTTATAGTAAACAACTTTAAATAGAATTTCATATTTATCCCCCTTGGACAACAACTCTTGATAGAGTTCGCTTCATAAGAACTCTCCCTATCACAATTAAAACCAATAGCCATACACACTGTATTCCGATACTTTGCACGACTTCCCCACTAGTAAGTGAACCACTATAAATAAGTAATGGAGTGCTTTGCATGGAAGCAAATGGCAGTAATTCAACAATTGCTAATACGTGTTCAGGAAAATATGGTAACGGTATTATTCCTCCCGAAAAAAAAGTGGTTACAGCGGTTACAATAATCCTGATTCCTCTTGGCGATGTAGTGTAAAACATTGATATATGCATTATCAATGCCAGCGCGACAACCAAAGCAAGAGCCAAAATTGCTGATATCAAAAACAATACTAAATTCACAGAAGGTGGAAAATGTATCCGATATTTGGGTTGTACTAGTGCTGCAATAATTAATACTGGCATACAATTTAACAGCGTTGGTGAAATTCTATTTGCCATACATTGAGCAAACCAATTATTATAAAGCTTGATCGGTCGCACTAATTCATAAGCAACAGAGCCATCATTAATAGATGCTACTATTTCTCTATCACTATATACTACTTGAAACAGAACATATAATGCTTGTTGCATCCAAATATAAGAAACAGTCTCCGAAAAGGTCATTACAAATGCTGTTCCATCGGTACGGTATAGCGCATTGAATGCTAGAATTTCCATCATTCCCCATACAAATCGCGTAAGTATCGCTCCAATAACCACGGTACGATATTGTAAACCATTAAGTACACGAATATAGAATAGTGAAAAATAAACTTTCATATATCATACTCCTTATAAAGTGTAGCAACCATTTCTTCAGTGGAAATATCTGAAACTGATATATCTGTTAATCCTGTATGAGCAGCAAAAAAAGCTATAGCATCAGGAACAGACAGGATATGAGGATCTAAAAAAATACTCATTTGATTTTGTTTAATTTTCCGACATTTCATACCATTACAAATTGCAGGCGGTTTACCATCATATTTAATATCTATTTTCTTTTCTGTTGAAGTCCTTCTCTTAAGCTCATCTATGTTTCCATCAAGAAGAATTTTTCCATGTCCAATAAGTAAAACCCTTTCTGTTAATGCTTCAATATCTTGCATATCATGTGTAGTAATAATCACCGTTGTGCCACGTTCTTTGTTGATTTTTTTTACAAACTTCCGTACTGCAATTTTTGAGATTGCATCCAATCCTATGGTTGGCTCATCTAAAAAAAGGACTTTGGGATTATGCAATAAAGATGCTGCAATTTCACATCTCATTCGCTGTCCTAAGCTAAGATTTCTCGCAGGCGTTTTAAGTAATTCTCTCAAATCCAATAATGTTGAAAGTTCTTCCAAGTTCTCGTTGTAAACCTTAGATTCAATTCTATACATATCTCTAAAAAGCTCAAAACTATCAATTATTGGAACATCCCACCAAAGTTGACTACGTTGCCCAAATACTACTCCAATTTCTCTAACATATGCTATTCGTTCCTTCCAAGGATTTCTGCCGTTTACAATACAGTTTCCACTATCTGGAGTAAGAATTCCGCACATTATTTTTACTGTGGTACTTTTACCTGCACCATTAGGTCCAATATATCCAACTATTTCGCCATCAGCAACTTGAAAACTCACATTACTTAAAGCGTGTATCGTCTCATATTCTCGAGAAAACAAAGCTTTTACTGCATTACCGAAGCCCGCCTTGCGCTTGGCCACACGATAGGTTTTAGTTATATTCTGAAACTCGATCATCTATTTCCTGGTATATTGTAATTGACTCATCTAATGGTCATTTACAGATACACCTTCTCCTTTCTATCAACCTTTTAATCCGCGGTTGATTACGGTTTTGTACCTTTGTATGATGTAAATATGTGATGTGGATTTGTATCTTATTTTCCTGTGGCGTTAACTACTTGTAGGAGGTTCTCACCACTCCTTATTTATAAATAATGATTAGTTAGATGAGTCTTGAATTCGTATCTTGTACCAGGTTTTACGAAATAAGTGCTGTAGATAACACATTGCATATTTTTTACGAAAGGAATGTATTATCATGATTTTAGTCGGAATTGATATCGATAAAAACCGGCACACCTTCTCCATCATTGACAAAGAAACTGGAGAAATACTAGCTAATCCTTCGGTTTTTAATAACAGTCAAGAAGGATTCCTATTTCTTATCAGAAAACTAAGCAGTTTGACAAATCAAAGCTTCTTATCGGCATGGAAGATACCGGGCATTATCACTTTGCCTTACCCAGATATCTTCTTGACCGTCGCTATACTGTTGCTCTGATCAACCCAACAACTACTGACCTTACCAGAAAACTCCAGGGCGGCATTACCAAAAACGATCCCCTTGATTCTCTGACCATTTGTGATGTGATCGGATCTAATCCACGTAAAAAACCTTATCGCATTACAAAAGTAAACCGTTTCGACCTTTATGAACAAAAGCAGCTGACACGCCACCATCACAATCTGAAAGAGGAATTAAACGTCTACAAAAACCCGACTTCAGAAATGTATTGATATTGTATTTCCTGAATTTGACTCCTTATTCCGGTCAAAGTATGACATTGTTTACATGAATATTTTGAAAACATTTGCTTCTGCTGAAAAGATTGCAAACTCCGATATCAGAACCATCCGGAAATGTTTTGAGTACAATGGGCGTGGAAAACGAATTTCACTTTCTGCCAAACAGATTAAAGCAGCAGCCAAAGCTTCTGTCGGCATACCTTCTGTTGCTGAAGAAATTCAGATCAGACACCTTGTATGTCAGATTGAAATGATAGAAGAACAACTTTCTGAAATAGACAAAAAGATAGAAGAGTTCTCCTTGCAAAATAACTCTCCTATCCTCTCCATACCAGGAATTTCACACTTCTCTGGTACTTCTATTCTAGCGGAGTTAGGAGATATTTGCAACTATACAAAAGCATCCCAAATCATCAAATTTGCAGGTGTTGCCCCATATCACTATGAATCCAGTCAGTTTCTCGCCCAGCATACTGCAATAACCAAGAAAGGTTCCCGATATTTGAGAAAAACGCTGTATCAGATTATCTTGCCGGTTATCAATCACAACAGGGTCTTCACTTCTTATTACAAGAAAAAGTTAGCCGAAGGCAAAGGGCACAGATGTGCTCAGGGGCACTGTATTAGAAAACTTTTAAGAGTCATCTATCATCTTTTAAGTACCAGACAGGTCTTTGATCCTGCGTTACTGATATAGCTAAAATTACAACCCAGCTTATTACAGCGAACCTTCTTTGCAAGGTCTATTTGTTGTGCCACAAAATCCATAATTATTCACATATTTTTAAGGTATATACTGTTACTAACTAAAATTCAATGTTAAAAAACTACTTGATTTTTATATAGTTAGCTCCTACTACAATATTGATATTTTTACCAATTAATTATGTTATTCCATTCTTATCTTGTTACTTAACTTTTAGAATGTATGATGACAGAAAACAATACATCACTTAACAGATACTGCTCTTTACATAACCTCCAGTATATATAAATTTATCCGGAACTTATTCAGAGAATTCCATTTACATTTATATATCCTCACAATCATTCAACCCACATATTTTATTCCACAAAATTATCTCTCACCAGTATTCTATCCATAAAACTGCGTTCCCTATCCATAAATTTTTAATTCAGTTTTCTATTGATTACTATTTTTTAACCAAATTATAGCATTTTACTCATTATATAAACTTTGATTGTAAAATACAACTTACAAATCGACAATACCTATAGATGTCCTTTAAAATACGCCTTAATGATTTTCGAATAAATTTGATGTGAAATTTCATCAGGAGATAATGAAGCATCTATTTTCCAGAAGGATTTAAACTTCGTGTGATAAAAATAATGCGCTTGCTCTAAATACTCTTTTGTTTCATACGGTGATAAAGTCGAACGTCTGGCCAATCGTTCAATGCATTTATCCGGTGAGATATCCAAAAATACACTTAAGTCTGTTTTTATCAATTGACTGTATATTTCACACAATTCCTTGCTTAACTCTCCTCTTAAATAATGATAACATAATGCCGATTCATAATACCGATCAATAATAGTTAAATCAAACGACTTCTGAGACCAGGAAATTAAATCATTAGCCTTTTCGCAAAAGATATATGCGCTTAAAATACTTCTTTGTTTGACAATATCTTTAATATTTTTTGAAACAATAAATTGTTGAGCCTTTTTTTTTGCTATAAATAAATAAGGAAATGAATCTACCTTTTTAAAATGAATTACATTAACTGTTATACCGGTATTTATCATTTTTTTTTTAATTTTAAACATTGGGTAGTCTTTCCACTACCATCCAATCCAGATAAAGTAATAAAATATCCCATATAAATAATAGACATACTTCTGTTTGTCCTAAAATGCACCTCCCTACCCATATTTATTTACATCTTTTTATTTACTAATTATTCAATATTCATTTTTCTATCTTTGTTCAAAAACTTTCTTCGATCCTGATACAAGAACTTTCATTCGAAATCACATTTATCCTCTAAAGTGGTACTGGCAACAAGCAAAAACACTTAGAGTTATGTAAATTCAACACCTTAAAAATATCACATTTTCAGTAGATAAACTGCTAAATTCAACTTATTATCTAATAAACAAAAAAGTCTACTTGAAATATATATTGCCAAAAATGCTTATCATGCGATTCTTTTGCAGACCCTTATAATAAATGCTCTCCACAAATCAAACAATATTATCAATACATTTAATCCTATTATCAGCATAAAAGGTCCCTCGCATTTCATTTTTTTCTGTCTTATTATATATTCCATAAAGCATTTTCCCTTTTACACATTTCCGAATTGTGTCTAGCAATATATATTCAAATCCACGGTCAAACACCCTGCAAGACAACATAAAATTTTTAATAATGTACTTATCACCTTTTTCTCCTACTACAGCTGCACCAACTATCCCCATATCACCATACTTGTCTTTAGCTTGAAGGATAAATACCTTATAATCGCTACCACTAAGAAAACCTAAAATCTCATTCACAGAATAATGCTCTCCAGATAAATTAAACTGGTTTGTTCTAAAAGATAATTCTGAAATTCGCTCAGCTTGAGATTCCTCTGCAAACTCACATATACATTCTGTTTGTAATGATTGATTGTATTCATCAACGGATTTATAAATTAATTTTTCTTTTTCTCGTTCTTTTTGATCATGATACATTTTGGTACGATCTATAGTACTATTATTAAAAGATTTGAATAATGATTGTAAATCGAAAAAGAACTCAGAATCGTATTCTTCAACTTTTATTGTCTTAACATCTGGCAAAAAAGCATGAACCAAACCAATTTCATAATCACTATCATCTATAAACACAAAGCTATCTAAAGATAGATTCAAGTCCCCAGCAATCTCCTTTATGCTTTCTGCTTTATTTTTTGTACCAATTTTAGCACAAACTATATCTTCTTTTTTTAGAGAAATCTTTAAATCGCGAAAAGCATTTTGTATATTTTGTGCATTATTTTTACTACATAAGCACAATAAAATGCCATGATTTCTTAATGATGTCAGCTCCTTATGGAATAGGGCAAAGGCTTCTGGAACATTTATATCTTCTTCACCTGCCACTCCGTTCCAAAGCACATTATCACAATCTAAAATTATAACTTTTCTACTATTGTCTTCAGACTTAAAATATTTGCTAAGCATCAAATACAGATCATTAAGAGTCAATAATTTCGATAGTATCAAGTCTTCATCGTTTACTTCAATACCAAATGCCATTTCCAAGTTTACAATAAACTGTACAAACCCCAAAGAATCTAAACCAAGGTCTACAAGAGAGCTATTTTCATCATATTTCTGTAATTCAGTTACTTCAATTTTCAAGGAATCAGCTAATAATTTTATTATTTTTCTTTTATTCACTTAACATACAATCCTTTCTCTGTTACTTATCAATTTATATACACTTTTTAAACAAGTCATATAATTTTTGCAATTCTCCGTACTTCATGTCATAGAATTCCATCTGTATATAATACTCATCTGTATCCGTATGTTTATCAGATCCACGCGTAGCAACAAGTGAACGCTCTTGCGCAATCTGCTTTATCTTTTGATTAGTATCAATATCACTGTGAGCATTTAATTCAAGTCCACTTATGACACCTTCTAATTGCTCCATCAAATAAAGCTTATTAGCATTAGGGTGAGCAAATACATTAACTCCCGAATTCATAAGTGATTCTATAGGTACTTGCCCAAATTCATTAATTGAAAGCGAACCAATGGGATCATATTGCGGATAATATGTATCAACAATGCCTACTGGAGCAAGAAGAGGTCTCAGTTTTCTGTAATTATCATTTATATCTTGCTGATGATACTTTTTGTAAAAACGTATCATTGCACTTTCCACATCATGTCTCCGTGAAATACATAAATCATTCTGATTAAGTTCTATTATTTTATTGTATATATCCCACACACCTATTCCATGAGGTCTTAAAATTGAAAATAAATATTCCATTAGATTTGCATAATCGGGTATGGGATTTCTGTGTGTACCTAAATAGAAACGGTATTGTTCTTCCGAACATCTAATATCATACTTTGAAAAAAAATACTGTAAACACAAATTTTTTTCTATAGATTTAAACCATATATGAATTCTATTATTAAACGCTTCTCTATTTTGTTTAAGAATACCTATAAATCCTATGTCATTTATGTCATAAAAATATTTTAATATATGGCAACGCTCACAATACTCTGGAAAAGATACGGTAAATTCAACTCCCGGAACAATAATTGGTAAAGATGAGTTGTCAAAATAATTATTTTTCATAATTTCCGAGTATGCTCTAATACTATCGTGATCAGCAATTGATACAATATCTATATGTTTTTCTTTTGCCTTTTTTAATGCTTGAAGAACTGTTTGTGTTCCATCAGATGAATATAAGGTATGTAAATGTAAGTCAACGCGATATGTGTCCCTATGTTCTAATAATAATTGTTTAATTCTGCTTAAAATCAATTTATTTATTTCACGTGTCACATCGATACCTTCTTTAAATCCTTATACCTGGTAATGGCTTGTTTTGATACTGAGTATAAAAAAGCCCTCTATAATTTTCCCATATGCGAGGTGTATAATTATTAGTTTTGAAACAATCTTCTATTATTTGCCTTGCTTGTAAATAATATTCAATATTTTTAGCTGCTTCCACTCTCTCCTTTTCATGATCCGAAACATAATTTTGCATTATTTGAAAAACAGGTAGACGATTAACTTTGTTTGATAAATTCTGAATACCACTTTTCATATCTTCAAGTTCATCCAACCCAACAATATATAAATAGTTTGTGCTAAAATTATATCTTAAAGCGCGCGCCAGTACCTCCTTTATTTCTTCTATACTCAAGCTCGCCTTTTCTTTACGCATACGCCTTTCTCGATTAGTAAAACATTCCACTGTTAAAGACAATGAAAATGAACGTATCTGTTCAGATAATATTCTCATCGCCTTTTCAGAACGAATTTGAGAACCAATATATCTAATTCTCTTGTTAAAACCAAACTGTTGAAACACTCGATACACTGATAGAATATGTTCTATTAAACGTTCTTCACTAGCAAAGCATCCCGTACAAATAGTTAAACGGACTAAATTCTCTAAATTAGCCATTCCATTATTCTTCATAAATTGCTCTATATATTCATATATTTTTTCGTCACTACTCATATCAAAGCCATCATCTGCGTCTAATTTGTAAGTACCACAAAATGTGCATCCAAAGCAGCGACTTCTCATATTCGAATTTAAGGTTAGCTCTGTCCGATTTCTCCTGAAATAAGTAGAATCACAAGTATCCTTTTCAATATCAAATACTATCCCAATAACTTCTGATCCCAAATATAATTTGTTATGATGAAGAGTAAAAGGAGACAAAAATGTATTTACACATACCGCGACATAAAATGCTCCTTTACAAGTTAATAGCTTCAATTTAAATCGCAACCGATTATCAGGTACTTCTGCATGAATACCATATCTATTCAGTGCAATTAATAGTACGTCTGTTACAGGTATTGCATATTTTTTTGCAAGACTACAGACCTCTTCCATTGTTAAAGCAATACTTTTATTATCTGACATCTGTTATCCCTCCAATTCTTCTAAATTTACATAACTCCCATTTCTTAATATATAAATGTCTCGCCCAGAACTAATTACACCAATACATATTACCCCATCCAAAACAGAGCCACATATTGAGCTATGTAAACGAACCCCATGTTTCAAATTTGGCTGAAATCTCTTAACTATAGGTGGCACAAAATACTGCGCAACATGTGTTAAATTTCCTTTACTATCAATCATATCAAAACCATCATGTAAATCATTATGATAATCCGAAACATCAATTAAATAATTAACGATTCTTTCATCTTTTATATTATAGTTTTTGCATTTATTATTAGGGCGCAAATCACAATGACAATTACTGTCAAAAACCCTTTCATCATATACAACAATACCTATGCCGCTAAAATTTTCCGTGCAATTATCACTTATACGTTTCAACAAACTATACATATCTAATATTATCTTATCCATTTATATTACTCCTTTGCTCTATTCATTAATTAATTCTAAAATATAATGAAGTATCTCTTCCATTTCATCTGCCTTTTTTATTTTTTCACGTATCTGTTTTATGTTCTCTTGGTATACTTGTTTACTTAACGCTTCTTTAATAAGTAAAGTTATATCTTCTGAAGCAATATAAGATTCACCTTTATTAAAAATCCTTTGCCGAAAAGTTTTCTTTAATACCAAACTTCGTAATCCTATCCTATGATAGGCAACTCTGGCAGCATTTCCGCGCTGATCATAACTACAGGGGAATACAATCATTGGCACACCTGCTTCGATACACTCTTTTATTGTTCCATGTCCTCCATGTGTTAATACCAAATCCGCATATTGCAATATTTCACGTTGTGGCGCAAAATCAAAAATCGTAACATTTAACGGAAGATTTTCTAAACATATTTTTTCTTTGCTAATACCTCCAAGACTTATTATCAGGTGCCACTGAGGATTTTTACAAAAACTCTTAATAACGGCGTTGACAAATGAGGCGCCATTTTTATACCTCGATGCCATAGTCCCTAAAGAACAATATATCAACGTCTTTGATACAGGAAAATTCATACTTGTCCACGAATATTTCTTTTCAAGGCATAAGCCTGTATATCGCGCGCTGTTATGAGAATTAAACTCTAAATAATTTGTTCCGAAAATAAATATTGGAACGTTAGGGAATATGCCATCTATACCAAACCTCCACTTCCATTTTTCTTTCTTTGATAATTGCCGTAGTTGTACCCATGGGTAGTGCTTTAATTGTATAAGAAAGCTTTGCTTAAAAATTTTTCTGATAAATCTCCTTCCCCATAAACACAAACATATTAATTTACTCAAAATCTTATCTGACGGAATATATCCGCATGTTGTTGGTGGATTATAACATGTTATTCCAGTTGCACCCATGTTTAAACTATAAAAAAGTATTTTTAGATGTAGTAATTTTGCCGGTAAAAAATATACTAAAAACCGCGAAATCCCCATAAAAATCATATCTGCTCGGTTTTCGATAAAGGCCTTGCTTACTTCAGCATGAATTTCACGATATATATCCTCCAGCTTAGAAAACTCCTCCTTCCGTTTTAAATCCTGCAAAAGTTTTTCATTATAGCTGTGTATAGATATATATGCAAAATTCTTTTCTATTACATTCTCTTTCAATTCTTCAGGTCCTACATAGATAATATTTATGTTCTTTTTTTCTAGTCTTTTTGCTAATTCAAATGTCGGAACAACATGACTTATAAATGGATTTAAACAGATCATAACGGTTTTCATCTTTACTTGTATTCCTTTCATTTCTCCCAGGTAGAACTATAATATATTTCCAAATAGGATATATTAATTTTTAATTATTCAAATTTTCCAAAACTAGCGGCAGTTGCAATAAGCTATTAATAATACTATAGAATTTGAATCCATCTACTTTCACCCCGTCAATAGCTACAGATCGATTTAGGTACACTGCTTGCCAATTTGCACATAGAGCACCTATAACATCTCCTTCCAATGAGTCGCCCACATGTATAATCTCTGTGGAAGAAATTCCTAGTAATGATTGTACCTTTTGGAAAATTTGAGGCCTTGGCTTAGCAACTCCAACATCACAGGAGTATATCTCTGCCTCAAAAAAAGATCCCAAATTATACGTAGAAAGATACGTGAAATTACAATATGGTTTATTTGATATGCAAACCAATCTATAACCCTTAGCCTTCAATTTTGATAATGTAGGTAACACATCTTCATATATGCCATTATATTTTTTTTCTGAATAATAGTTTTCTATTAAACATAAAACTTTCTCTTGATTATCTTCACCAAGGGCGGCACAAAACTCTGACAAAGATATTCGTCTTTCTAAAAAATGACTACGATAAAATGGCTTCATTATCATGTACGATACTTTTAGATTATCTGCTATATACTTGCACAAACCACTATTTTGTATAACTGGTTTAATTAACGTCTTACCCAAATCAAAACTCACCACTTTTATCATTATTTCGGAGCCTTTCTATTTTTATTTTTATCTGTTCATATTTCTTTCTATCTATTTTCCTTTCTTCAACTAAATATTGAAAAGCTTTTAATGCGATATCAAATCTTGAATTTCCGTTAATTATAAGTTTACCAATACTATTCTCTGAATATACACTCTTATTCCTATATCCTAATATGGCGATCTTATGATGGTATCTTCGCCCAAACAACAGTGATTTGATTATTGATGGATAGCCATGAAAGCTAAATACAACTGGGCCATTGCCAAATATATTAAAAAAGGAATCTTCACATATAGCCGTCGGATACACATCTCTCAGTCCTAATGATGTTAATTCTAAAATAAACACTAAACGTATATTTATCCTTAACTCAAACTCTTCCATAAGTCGGACTGCTTTTACACATTCTCTAGCCGGATAATCGCCCGCAGCAACAATATTAATATCTGGGGTGGTATTCACTGATTTAAAAAAATCCCAATAAATAATTCGATTGTGAAATGCTTGCTTCGCTCTATTAATATCAATCCACTGTGGCATTTTCTGTTTTGAAGTAATAATCAGATTAATACTATTTTCTGCTTTCAAGCACTCATGCAATGTTACTAGAAGACTATTGGCATCCGGAGGCGTATAAACTTTAACGAAAGGATATTGACAAGCTAGCAGTGTGTCCACAATCGAGGGATTCTGGTGAGAATATGTATTTTCCCAGCACAAACTAGTTAATATATATGTCGCAGACGCTACTTTATAGCGCCAACTTATCTTATTTGCTTGATAAATCCACTTAGCATATTGCTCAATCATGGATGCAATAATAGGCATAAATGCTTCGTAACTAATCATTAAGCAATTACGTCCTGTCTGAATATATCCTTGCATCCAAGCTTGACAAATATTCTCATTAAGGATCTCCAGTACTCTATTATTATTATCGGCCACCTTCAAACTGCCTAACAAGTTAGACTCAAGTTCATCTGGTGATACTATACGAAAGCTATTTGGATTTCTACGCATTACTTCTAAAAGATACCTTTCTAATATTGTAATATTATGGTATGTATAAGAAGAATTCATATTTGAAATACCGTATTGCATTATATCAGGTAAGTTTAATAGAATCCGATGATGCCTAGCATGCCCCATGCATATTCTTTCTTCCATTTTAGGCAATAAAGCTGAAATCTCTTCAGAAATCTTTCCATCCTGATCGAATAAATCCCCTTTATCATATTGTTCTAGCCATTTTGAAATGTAATCTATTTTTTGAATCGGTAAAACACCTTTCAATGGATCTTTATGACATCTTAAAGTATTCTCTATCTTAATGTTTTGATATTCCGGTGCCGTCCAACCTTTTGGAGATTTGAGAATAATCATCGGCCATCGAGCATATTGACCTGCTGAAATCATACAATACAATTTTTCTGCGAAATCCAATGCTTTAATCATAGACTCATGTCTACCATCCACAATAAATGGTTCATATCCCATACTACCAAAAAAATCACTAAGCTCATTATCCGTCTGTTTTGAGAATAATGACGGTCCTCCCATTTTATATCCATTAAGATGTAAAATAGGTAGGACAAGCCCTGAACGCTGATTCATAAATTCTTTGCAACGCCATGCTGCTGCAACTGTTCCCGTCTCTGCTTCCCCATCTCCGATTATACAAACACATAATCGCTTAGGATTATCAATAGCTGCCCCAAAAGAAATTGCCAATGAATATCCCAATTCTCCTCCTGAATAAAGCGTTCCGGGATAAGCCGGGTTGGTTTCTGTGCGAAAAAAATGCGAATCATTTTTTTCATTACAATTTTTTTCTAATTCAATCTGGCAATTTGCTATTAAAGCATTACCTGCATGTCCCGGACCAACAATTAATTGTACATCACGATGATAAACCTTTATATATCTACAAAGATGTGCATATATGAAATTAATGCCTGGGCAAGTTCCCCAATGGCCTGATACAAATTCTTTAAGATCCCCATATTGGATCCGCTTTAATTTATGTAAACCTTCTTTCAAATACATATTTTCAACAGTTAAATAATTTGCAGCACGCCAATATCTGTCTATTAGTTCAGCCATATATTCCAAACAAGTCACCTCCAAAGTCAATTATCATTAGATTAACTATCGACAAACATAAATAATAATTTCTCCTCTCACCTATGGTTCGACAATCATAAAATAATTGAATTTTATTTTTGTAATTCAAATAGAAATCTCTTTGTGACTTTTTTATCCTCTTCCATTATTGCGTCTAAATTTTTAACAATTTTTTCTAGTATTTTTGTATCCTTATTTATCCAATATTTCACTCCCATATTACGAATTATTTCTACTTTTTTCATCAATTTCAAAAAATCTTCTGTAACGCTTTTCGATATATCAATATTCTTTTGCTCCCTCAAGTATTTTATTCTATCTACCATTAAAACTTTATGATCATATAAAACATGAAGTGGTTGAATATAGAATTTATTACTTCCCGTTGCGACTTCTTTATAATATCTCATAATTTCTTTGTATATATTAATCCCATAGCAAACATCTCTAAGCCCCTTGCTAAAGCTGCTAGCTTTATTTAAGTCGTATGTTCTATAATTACTTCCACTATCCGTACCATTTAAATAGTCTTTTAAGGATGTTATCAATAACTGTTGATTAAATTCATATTCATATTCATCATTTACTTTAAAAATTAATATTCCCCCATCTCCACCAATACCATCTTGCATATCATCTTCCTCAAGCATTACTGACTCATACGCCTTCCTAAATTTTTCATATGTTGTAGAAGAGAACATATATTTTTGAGAATTAGAAAAAGTAAAATCTGCAATTTGCAAAGTCTCACTGGCATCGTCATATCCAAAAACCATTAACTCATGAAGAAATCTGTTTTTACCACGCATCCCTCCTTCATCTACTTTACAGTAAATATAATAATTTAATTCTATACATTTTTTCACAAAACTAATTATATCAATATTAAGTTCAGAAATAAGTTCTCTGCTCAACAATGAAGACTGAAAAAACGGGTTGTTCGAAAACACATCTAAATGCGGAATATAATGAACTGACACCCATTTATCATATCTCTCACAAAACAATTGTGCAAAGTTGCTATATAACCAAGCTGTTGCATTACTATAATTACCTAAAATAGCAAAATTTCCTGCAGTCCATGTCCATGAAGTTATCTCAGGATATTTATATGGTAATATTTTTTTCATTTTATCACCCTCTAATAGTTACATGATTGAATCTTTAAAATAGTTTCTGTAATTTCTTTCAGCCTGCTATCATCGCATAATAACTCATAATGCGGTATCCAAACAACTTCTTTACTAATTTTAGCTGCGTTAGGAAAATTCTTATCAATTAAATTGTTATATTCATATATATTTTGGAATATAGTATCTTTTTTGAAAAATGTAGTATTGAAAACCAATGGATAAGGCACATGACATTCTATGCCTAAATCATTCATTTCTTTTATAAATTCACTTTTATCCATTCCACCAAAATATTTTTTATCGTAATAGAACATATACATATAATGTGTATTTCTTGTACATTTTTCGTCAAACTTCTGTGGAACGATTCCATCAATACCTTCCAAATATTGATTAAGTTTTTTTGCATTCTTTTCTCTTAGATTTGTAAAATTCGCCAATCTTTTTAGTTGGCACAACAAAATTGCCGCGTGAAACTCGCTCATTCTATAGTTGCTTCCTAAAATCAAATGCTCATATATGATATCTCCTGGTGGTCTACCTACACTATGAAGCAAATATGCTCTGTCATATAATTCCTTACTATTAGTGATTAACGCTCCTCCCTCTCCACAGGTCATAACTTTTCTATTTTGGAAACTAAATGTCGCAATATCGCTATAGAATCCGACCTTTTTCCCATTCCATTCTCCTCCTTGGGCGTGGGCAGCATCTTCTATAATCCTAATATTGTTCTCCATAGCAACTTTGCTTATTTTTTCCATATCACACAAATGACCTGCCATGTGTACTGGTATGACTGCTTTTGTTTTATTAGTAATTTTTTCATTAAATGACTCAGGCATTAAACAATACGTATCTGCATCAACATCACAAAATACTGGTATTGCTCCACGTCTTAAAACAGCTGTAGCTGTAGCTACAAATGTAAATGCTGGTACTATTACTTCATCACCCGGCATTACCCCTAATACTTCTAGCGCGATTTCAAGAGCATGTGTCCCGTTTGAAACTCCTAATGCATAATTTACATTATGATAATTTGCAAAACACCTTTCAAACTCTTTTACTTTATTCCCAGTTCCTCTCCACCATGTATGGCTCTCCAAAACCGCTTTTATCTCTTGCATTTCATTTTCATCTGAAAATGGCCATCCCCTGTTCATTTTCTTCATCCTCATTTCTCCTCCTATAACGGATATATAGTTAATTTATTTTAGTAAATAGCCCCTGAAAAGATGTTATTTAACAATCTTGTCATGCGGTAGTATTAATTCTCGGATCATCTATTCGCGCTATGTTTCCTACCTTTGAAGAAATGATGTCAGCTAAATCTATACACAAATATTTATTTTGCTTAAGTATCCATATATTATACTTTTTTCAGATAATCTAGCTACATTAACATAAAGTTAACCTAAACCTATTATTTTTTATCAATTTTCTTTTGCCACACTCAATCTTACTATATTTGTCCTATTTTGTAATATAATATGCGCGAAACAACATTTTTTCTCATTTATTGACTATTATTCCAATACCTTGGAATAATGCTGCAAGGAAATTAGCTACCACTATACTTTTTACATAGCAATCAAAATTTAACTTCCATAGAAACACTACTCCTATACTAGCTATCAGCTGTACAACCAACACTCTTTTTTTATTAGTATTTTTCTCATCTACATCTAATCTTCTATTTTCAGAATCTACAGGACTATTTTTTAGCAAGAATACTACTGAGCTCAAAAATACTATTCCCATCGCAATTCCAACTTCTAGTATTTTAATTAACTTCACACCACCAAAAATCAATATGAGAGAAAAAACTGTGCATTGAAGTTCTGTTTTGGCGTAATATCATCCGCTAAATTTTCGTACAACCGCAAACGTAAAGACAAAACAAAATGTAATAGTCCACTCTTGTAAAAACCATCCCCAAAAAACAGCATATACAACAGGAACTATTAATATTTTCAAACTGTCAATTGCATTTTCATATAGTTCCCTTTCCGTTGTATCTATACTTCCATTAGTAATCAGCCAATTCACTATTTGTTTTTTCATCTCTACTTTTCTAAACTTTTTTAATTCTGTCGGTGTTTTAGGTTGAAATATATGCACATGATGAACTGTTCGCTTCTACTTTAAATGCTATGTTTAATATGCTTTTTACTTTTTCTTAAACGTTTTTATTTGCGTTTTTAAGTTTCATTATTTTCACTCCTCACATATTAAATTTGTACATTATCTGAGACTATTTTTTGATACAATTAATGACTTTCTAACACTATAAAAAAATGTATTTGCAAAAATAACAGAAAATCTGTTGTCTTTCAATTTTATATATTAAATCAATTAAACTATGAACTAATTTTGCGCATAATTTACATCTATCTACATCCCTTTATTATATAGACGCACGAGACACTAAAATCTTTCTTTTTTTTCAATTTTTTTATAATTTTTTTGCTTTTTTACAAACGGAGTCCCGACCATGCAGGAAATGATCGTCTGTCCTACTGAAATCAGAAAACACATTCCCAGACTTCGCCAGATATTCCAGACTCTCCATGAGTATCTCATAATAACCCATGAGGGAAAGCCCTACACTTCTTCCCCTCCACACGGAACATGCCCGCATATAGATGACCGGGTACAGGAAGAATAGGAAATAATCCCAAGCAGAAGAATCCGTTTTTGTCTTCTCTTAGTCATACCCTTTCAACTTCCTTACCATCAGATACAGCATCAGAGGCTGATTTCCCACTGCCAGGAGAAGTGCCACTACAATACTAACCGCAGCGGAAGAGATCTTCTGGTAATTGAGACTCTGGAAATTGTTGTTCATAAAGTGCTGCAACAGATAAATCCTACCAGCCGGATATTTTCCACCAAGAAGAAACACCTTCCTGTAACATTTGAACGTATTCATCACGGAAAATACGATCGTAAAGATGAATGTCGGTATCAGCATCGGCCATGTGATGTGCCGGAAAGACTGGATCTTTCCGGCACAAAATAATGTCGCATATTCACAGCATTCCTTTGAGATCATCTGAAAACTTGCAAAATAAATGAGGACATAATACCCGGTAAACCGCCAGCACTATAGGCTGCAGAGCACCCACAACATAGCCGGTGAATTCATCCAGTTCCTTCCTTCTCCTCCGAAAAAATTCACCACACTTATTCCAGATTTTTTCTTCTCCCAACAGAAACTGCATCCCAGCACGACCGAGGAGCGGGAGGATCATCGGACAAAGGAAGGAAAGCTGGGAAAACGGACTCCTTTTGCCACATTTTGGATCACTGCCACAAGAATCATCGCACCAAGCGATGGCATCGGCACGGTCACAATCATATGCCGAAGTGTGTTCTTTACTGCCAGAAGGAACATTTCATCAGTGAAAAGGTCACAGAAATTGTCGAGCCCCACAAACTCCTGTTGTCGATCCCAAAGGAAACCGAATACCGGACCGTGATCAGAAACGGTACAAAATAAAATACAAGGAAACTCTCTTTGTCATAACCTTCCCCCCCCCCCTAGTATAATAATAATGTAGTCAATAAGACTACTTGGTTAATAAGTTTCGATATATCAGATAACAGAAGAAGGAGTTCTTTCCTTCATCAGATGTTATCCCAAATAATTATCAAGTCTGACGGTTCCTGATAGACACCAGATAAAACATAAGGTATTATCCCTTAGGATAGGACAAAGAATGTTCACCCCCCTTGGGACGCCACTATCGTGGCCGATACCTGCAAAAAAGTCAATTCGGCCATTCGGCAGGGTTTTATGTTTTAGCTGGTTTGGAGCCAGAAGGCAATACCCGAATCATACGCTAGGTTGTGTACCTGCCAGATTGGAAATGGATTCCTATCAGAAAGGAGCTGTTGCTCATGTCAAACAAAATTATTTTTAATCTTGATGAATTATTCATCTCTCTTGGTATTGATGTCGGTGCTGATTTCTCATGGATGTCTATCGCTCTTCCGAACCAACAACTTGTAGGAAAACCTTTTAAAATCCTACACAATAGCATGAATTCCCTCTTAACCACTGTTTCTAAAATAAAAGAAGCAGAAGAGTTGTATTCTTTGGAAAGTCGTATTTTCCTCGAATCCACGGGAATTTATCATTACCCACTCTTCTGCTATCTTCGTGATAAGGGTTTTAACTGCTCAGTTATTAATCCTATCATCACAAAGAATAGCACAAATATCAATATACGAAAAGTACATAATGACCGTTTTGATTCTAAAAAAGTCGCTTTAGTTGGTTTGAAGCCTGATTTAAAGGTTTCTCTCATGCCTTCTGACCTTGCTCTGAACTGTCGCAATCTCTGTCGTAAATACTACTATTTAATGGATAACCGCAGTGCTTATGTGAACAAGCTTCAAGGA
>OCAN01000385.1_pt1 | contig 44199 bp, 38 predicted proteins | sample 1538321 | NCBI WGS metagenome assembly OCAN01 (sample SAMEA2580294, study PRJEB22360) | human gut metagenome | biome: human gut; feature: human-associated habitat; material: faeces | place: Denmark | collected 2008/2010 | reverse complement strand
GAGCTTAGCATTCTTCGGGGGGGGAGTGGCGGGCCTTTTTCAAAAAACTCCCGCCACTTTTTTTGCCTGCAGGCATCTCCGGTTTCGCTTCCGCCCGCCCGCGGATTTTCTTCGTTCCGCATGCGGGTGAAAGTCTGTTTTTAGTGTAAAACTAAATAATCGTAATCTGCTTTCCGCTCCGGACTTTATCGTCCTTCTTTCTCCGAACTTTCCGTCTCCCTCTTTTGTTGTACGGGAATAAAAAATAACCCTCGTATGATGAAGAATAAGAAAGTGGAGGCCAATCTGAGTATGGTGGTTTCCAAAACCTTTAGCGGATTGAACATGAATGCGTTGAAATATCTGCTTCCCGTATGGGTCAGTCCCCTTTCGGGAGTTACCCTCCGGTGCGTGTTTGCCGCCATTGCTTTCTGGATCATCGGGATGTTTGTCAAGCCCGAAATTTCCACCCGGAAAGAAAAAATATTCCTTTTTCTCCTGGGAGCCTTGGGCATCTATGGTTTCATGTTTCTTTATCTGATGGGGTTGAGTAAAACGACTCCGGTCTCGAGTTCCATTTTCACCAGTTTGCAGCCTATCTGGGTGTTTGTGATCGCCGTGGTCTTCTTCAAGGAGAAGATCAGTGCGATGAAGATAGCCGGTATCTCCCTCGGACTCGGCGGAGCCATTCTTTGCATTCTGGCTCAGAAGAGTGACGATCTGGCTTCGGACGCCCTGACAGGCAATATGCTCTGCCTGTTGAGTTCGATCGCCTATGCTGTCTATCTGGTGGCAAGTAACCGAATACTGAAGTCGGTCGGAATGTTTACAGTATTGAAGTATACCTTTGCCGGAGCGGCTTTTTCAAGCATCGTCGTTTCGGCTGTCACCGGTTTCCATGCTCCGGTATTTTCCGGGCCGTTACACTGGTTTCCGCTGTCGGTGCTCCTCTTTGTCCTGATATTCCCTACGGTTGTCAGCTACCTGTTGGTACCGATCGGACTGAAATATCTGAAGACTACCGTGGTGGCCATCTATGGGTATTTGATACTGATCGTGGCAACCATCGTCTCTCTACTCGTAGGACAGGACCGCTTCAGCTGGTCGCAGACCATTGCCATCGGTATGATCTGCGTCAGTGTCTATCTGGTCGAAGTGGCCGAGACGAAGGAGAAACCAGTCAGTAATTCAGATAAACCAAGTAGTCTCCCTCCGCATGGATCGTAAATTCGGTGCCTGTCGCTTCGTTCAGCGTACCCTGCCACCAGTTACTGAAGTCACTGAGCGGATATACCAGCCCATCGGCCCTCAGTCCGGTGGCGTTGAAGTTGAAGATGGAGATTTGCTGTCCGGGATATGACTTGAAACAGTTCCGCCCCGATGCCGGAATAAACATTCCGTGGTCCGTCAGCATCGTTACCTGCGCTCCTGCTTTCATATAGTCTATCAGCAGACTGATGTTTCCCAGGGTATGGTCTTCCCGTTTACCGGTTGCACCCACGAGGATGATTGTTTTTTTGCCTTGGTCGAGCAGGAAGTGTACCGCTTTGGTCTGATCGTTCGTCTCCTGGTCGTCTATCTGGTGGAAGATGGTCCTGAACCGTTCCTTGTTCTCCGGTGAGAGCGAGTCTCCGTCGCCGATGATGGCATCGGGTGTAAATCCCCTTCGGATGTGTTCGTCGGCGGACCCGTCGCAGCACACCACGTAAGGCGCCATAATCAGCATGGTTTCCGGCATTGAGTGGGTCGGATATTCGCCGTTGCCCAGTATGACGGCGTCCATATCGATATCATTTACTTTCATAATGCATCATTTGTTTCCATTTAAAGTAGCCAAAGATAGCGATTATTGAGTAAAGTCCGTAAAGAGCGGATGTGAAATAAAGCTCTTTATAGATGTAGAGTCCGCAACATACCACGTCGACTACGATCCATGCCCACCACTGTTCGACGTACTTGCGTGCCAGCATCCACATGCCGATGATGCTCAGCGCCGTGGTGAACGAGTCGAGCCAGGGGACGTTGCTGTCCGTAAACCGGATCAGTATCCAGGCGATGCCGAAGAAGGCTGCTAGGAATACCAGCAATAGGGGGAGGTATCTTTTCAAGGGTGTGTGCGTGATGGGCAGCTCGGCCCGGGTCTCTTTTTCGCTTCCCCGCATCCAGACCATCCAGCCGTAGGCGGCCGCGAGCAGATAGTAGATATTGATGCCGAAGTCGGCATACAATCCTGCTTGGTAGTATACAAATATATAGATGGCCGGCATGATGATGCCCGCTATCCAGAGATAAATGCTTGCCCGGTATTCCAGCCAAAGGTAAATCAGCCCGACAAGGGCACCTGTGATTTCGAGATAGTTCATGGCTTAGAAGCGGATCGAGAGGTTACCCATTACATTTGTACCTGCCTGGGCGGCATAGCCGGCATAATTATAGCGTTCGGGCTTGCCGTCCTTCAGCGTATAGCCGCTTCCGGCATACCCGTTGTTTTCATACTTTTCGTTGAAGAGGTTGTAGATGGTGAATCCCACTGTAACTGACTTCACGTGTCGCAATTGGAATGTATATGCCAGATTGAGGTTGCTCACAAAATAAGCATCGAGTGTCTGCTCTGCTTGCTTGGCATTGCTCATATACTGCTTGCTGACGTACTGTGACTGGAGGGCGGCTTCGAATCCTTTGTGGCTGAACGAGAAACGATTATTCAGTATAAAGTCCGGAGAGAAAGCGATCGGGGTGTTACCATGTTCCACTTCGATCGGGTTCTTCCACTCGTCTTCGTACAGTTTTTCGGTGAAGTTTTTCACCCGGTTCTTGCTCAGCGTACCGTTGATGTCCCATTGGAACCATCGGCATGGCTTAACTCCTAGCATCAGTTCTACGCCCGTCCGGTAACTGTCCGGCACGTTGCGTGCCATGGCTTCGCCTATTTCGTTCAATTCTCCGGTCAGCACCAACTGGTCCTTGTAGTCCATATAGTAGAAGTTGACTCCGGCGCTCAACCATGTGTTGCGGTAGGTATACCCCAGTTCGTAGTCGTACAGTTTTTCCGCCTTCGGATATTCGTCTGCGTTACCGTCGGTATAGTTGTTTCGTGTAGGTTCTTTCTGGGCAACGGAGAAAGAGGCGTAAACCCGGTTGTTGGAGTCGATATCCCAGTTCAGTCCGGCTTTCGGGTTGAAAAAGTTGAAGTGATCGTTGACTGCGAGCTTTTGCAGTCCGTCAGTGTTGTAATCGTACTTGTCATTGTCACCGTGTATCTTATAGTTGATGTAGCGGTATTGCAGGTCGGCATACGCGTTGAGGCCTGCCACCAGATTGTAGTTGGCTTTCAGATAGAGGTTCCCGTCCGTCTTCTTGGCTTTGTTACGGTAATATTCGTGGTCGGGCAGCAACTTGCCGATATAGTTCTTCACCCAGATCACCCGTCCGAAGTGCCATCCGTCGTAGTAGTTCAGTGCGCCGCCCAGCGAAGCGTCCAGCTTCTCATTCCGGTAGTTCACCGAGAATACGCCGCCGCCAAAGTGATTGTCCATCTTCTTCTGCCGGATCAGGTCGCTTTTTTCCACTTCCTTTCCGTCGTACATAAACGGATGCAGGCGATACTCTTTCAGGCTGCGATCCTCTTTATACTCCTGATAGTAGCCGTCCCCCTTTGTATAATGGAGTGCCGCATTCAGGTTCCATGCTGCCGAGAAAGTATGATTCAGCAAGAGCTGATAGTTCATTTGCAGGTAGTTGTCCGTCTGGTCTTTGTAAAAGCGGATGTGTCCGTCGTCATCTGTGTACATGCCGCATGAGTTGAAGCGTCGGCCATATTTCTTCATCTCTTCCTTAGTTGCATAATTCCAGGCATGATACGTCTTTTCTTTACCGCCGAAGGTGATGAACTTCACCGAAGTATTGTCGGCAAAATATCCACCCTGTGCGTAGAAAGAGTACAGGTCTACTGATGCCCGGTCTATGTATCCGTCCGTACCGATGTTGGACAGGCGGGCATCGAATGCCCAATGATCCTTCAGCAATCCCGTCCCGAATTTTACTGTCTCTTTGTGAGCATTGAAGCTGCCGTACGAGGCGTTTATTTCGGCATAAGGTTGCATCGAAATACCTTCCGTCTGCATATTGACACTGGCTCCGAAAGCGCCTGCGCCGTTGGTCGATGTACCCGCACCGCGCTGCACCTGTATATCCTTTACGGACGAAGCAAAGTCGGGCATATTTACCCAGAAGAGTGTATGGCTTTCGGCATCATTCATCGGGATTCCGTTGGCTGTGATGTTGATGCGTGTCCCGTCTGTTCCCCGTACGCGCAGTGTGGTGTAACCGATACCTGCTCCGGCATCACTGGTGGTCAGTGCCGAAGGAGTCATACTGAGCAGAAAAGGGATGTCTTGCCCGAAGTTCTGCTTTTTGAGTTCTTCTTTCGAAACGTTGGTGAATGCCACCGGGGTTTTTGAAGTGGCACGTGTGGATACTATCTGCACCTCTTGCAGATTTACTACTTTCAAGCTGTCTGTCTCGCCCGCTTGCGCGAAGACACTTGCTCCGGCCATCAGACAGCCGGCAAAAATCATCTTTTTCATGTTGCTAATTTGTTTTTCTCTACGCCGGCATTACCCGGATCAGGTCAAAGGGTATGTTCTCAGCCCGTCATGTTAAGGCACCCCTACTAAGTGAATCGGTGGCAAATTTACGCTTTTTGCTTGTGTAAAGCAAGAAACACTTCGCTATTTGATAAAAACATTGTAGCTTTGTCCGCTGTTATTAAATGGACAAACTCTAAAATTGTATTATTATGCTACTATTCCAAACTACACAACAAGTCGCCGATTCCCTGCAAGTGGCGGCTGAGAAGCTGGACCAGGCTATAGCCCAGGCAGACGGGCTCGATAAGTTGGGACTGATCACCCAACAACTGATAGACTCGGGCATACAGGCCGGAGGACATATTCTGAAAGCGGTCATTGTATTTTTGGTCGGACGTTTTCTGATCCGGATGCTGAACCGTCTGGTCGGCCGGGTGATGGATAAGAGAAACGTGGATATCAGTATCAAGACTTTTGTAAAGAGTCTCGTTAATATCCTTCTTACCGTACTATTAATTGTTTCCGTGGTAGGCGCATTGGGCGTCGAGACGACTTCGTTTGCTGCTTTGCTGGCTTCTGCCGGTGTGGCTGTCGGTATGGCGCTTTCCGGTAATTTGCAAAATTTTGCCGGCGGACTGGTTATTTTACTGTTCAAACCCTATAAGGTAGGCGACTGGATCGAAGCACAAAGTGTTTCCGGTACGGTCAAGGAAATCCAGATATTCCATACAATCCTGACAACTGCCGACAACAAGCTCATCTATGTGCCCAACGGGGCTTTAAGCAGTGGAGTGGTGACTAACTATAGTAACCAGAAGACCCGTCGCGTTGAATGGATCTTTGGCGTCGATTATGGTGAAGACTATAATAAGGTGGAAAAAGTGGTACGTGAGGTGCTGACCGCCGATAAGCGTATTCTCAATGATCCTGCTCCGTTTATAGCTCTGCATGCGCTGGATGCCAGCAGTGTGAATGTTGTAGTCCGTGTTTGGGTGGAGAGTAGCGATTATTGGGGCGTTTATTTCGACATAAACAAGACGATTTATGCTACGTTCAATGAGAAAGGCATCAATTTTCCCTTTCCGCAACTTACGGTTCATCAGGCTCCGAATTGATGAATATTCAAAAAGGGTGGCTACTTCTGAAGAAGCAATCACCCTTTTTGCAAATTTATATTTAACCAATTAACACACTCCGAAATCTTCTGTAGGATCATACGTGTTGTCTGTGATGCCTAACAGATGGTTTATCTCTCTCCGTTTATCCAGATCCTTGAAATAGGTTTCCACCACTTTGTAAAGGTCAAAACTGAATGTAGATCCGGCGGCCATATCCAATGACTCTACCATCTGCTCTACTGCCTGGTGGATTCTTTCTTGATCGATCAGGTGCAGCTCATTACTGTGAATAAGATATTTCTCCATAACCGTTATTGTTTTAAGATTCTACAGTTAAAACATTCTCAAAGAGGATAAGGTTCAAACTGTTTTTTCTTATCTTTGCCATTTCTAAAAGCAGGACCTTAGATCACCAAGTGAGAAATATTCGATAATGAATCAATTTTTAGATTTTGACCAGAAACTGTATGCTGAACTCCGTAAAGGCAGCGAGCACGCTTTTGTTACTGTTTTCGAACGGTATAACCGCTTGTTGTATGCGCTGGCTTATCGGTATTTTAAATCAGGTGAAGAGGCTGAAGACGCAGTGCAATATACTTTTATGAAATTGTGGGAGCAACGTTCCAGTTTTGAATTTCAATCCGGCATCAGAAGCCTGTTGTTCACCATCCTGAAAAACTACATTATGAACGAGTTGAGACATCGGCAGATTGTCTTTGAAAAGCATTACGAGATGGCTCAACGGAACGAAGAAGCGGACGACAGTTTTCTGAAGAATTTTGAAGATAAAGATTTCAGGGAACATCTTCGGACTGCCATCGGTAAACTACCTCCTCAAAAACAGAAAATATGCCGCCTGAAAATAGAAAAAGGACTTTCTAACCAGGAAATAGCGGACGAGATGCATATCACGGTGCCTACCGTAAAGTCCCATTATACTCAGGCCATTAAGATACTCCGTGCGGAGATTGAATCGTTAATTGTATTACTTCATGTATTGTGGATTCATTTTTTAGAGTGAGCAGCAACTCATACTTTTAAGTTGATGAAGTGTTTTTATTATTAGATAAAGAAAAGTCGAAATGAAAATAGATGATGCGATTATAGATAAAGTGCTCAATAACGAAGCTTCTGTGGAAGAAGCGGGATTGGTTGCGGAATGGTTTGCTACAGAAGAGGGTAGCGAATATTTGTCGGGGCGTTTGGAGAGCGAGTCTGCACGGCTCACCGAAGAACGGGCCCGGGAATGGTTAGACCATCCGGTGCCGGAAGAACGGATGCGGGAACGCTTCATCGGGCAAATAAAACCTGAGAAAAAAATAGTTTCTTATCGTCGTGGACTGATAGCGGCAGCGGTATTGATTCCTTTTTTATTCCTTAGTATATCTCTTTGGTTTCTGGCTGACAGAACCGGAGTCTTTTCTGCCACAGAATATGCTGAATTAAAGGTTCCTTGCGGAGAGCAAATGCAGGTTGTTCTGCAAGATGGAACAGTTATACAGTTGAATTCGGATACCCGTTTGCGGTATCCCAAGAAGTTCGGTCTGTTCAGTCGGAGTGTGGAGTTATGGGGAGAAGGCTTTTTTGTGGTCGCTAAGGATAAGAAGCGTCCGTTTATCGTCGATTTGAAAGGTGTTGAAGTAAAGGTCACCGGAACTAAATTTAATGTAAAGGCATATCCGTCAGAACCCAATGTATGGGTCACCTTGGAAGAAGGAGGCGTGCTGTTGAAAGATACCAAGAACAAGGAATATCCTCTTGTACCGGGTGAAAGTGCCGAATACAACCGGACATCCGGAATTTGCCAGATAACCAAACCGGATGATATGAGCCAGATTTCATCCTGGCGTTCCAATAGCCTGAATTTTTATCTTACTCCGCTGAGAGATATTATAAAGGTCATGGAACGGCAGTATGATGTTCATTTTGTGGTGCGTGATTCCACCCTATTGAATAACAGGTTTACTCTATCTACCAGCAAAGTGAATGTGGACGATGTATTGCGTGATTTGGAAGCGGTTTCATGGATACGTTTCTTGCAAACGGAAGATGGGGTATTCGAAATTCAGAAGGAAAAATAGATTGATTGAATTATTATTCTATAGATAGATGCAGACCCTGTTCAGGAGCTGCATCTATTTTTTTAGATAAGCTCTTATATGGAAACTCATACTTTCTTTCGGATGGGGTGTTAGCTTATGTAGTAAAAGGGCCTTTAAAAATATTTAATTTCAAGTATGAACCGGATATCTATACACAAGAGATATCACAGCAAATATGTGTTTATATGAAATATTTGTTTACACTTTTGATGGCCTGTCTGTCATTGTCAACTACTTACGGTACGGTACATCATCCATCTTCTTCTGTTTCGTCCGGACGATGGGTGGTTTGGGCGGAGAAACCTGCCACATCATGGCAGGATGCATTTGTCACCGGCAATGGTCGCCACGGGACGATGGTGATGGGGCAACCGGGATCGGAACGAATAATCTGTGTCCACGAGGAATTGTTTATAAGAGGATGGGATCGTCATAAAGTAGCGGTTCCTTCAACAGCTTCGCTTCTTCCGGAAGTGCGCCGGTTGATAGAATCCGGGAGAAGCGATGCAGCAGATGAGTTGATGACCGGTGAAGCTGACCGGCAATTGGTTGCTATGGGAGCCGTACAGCGCTGGCCTCTTATACCCCATCCAGCTTTTGATCTGTGCATTCGGTATACCGATACCACTCTACAGGCAGAGAATGGCTATAGAAGACAACTTGATCTGGAAACGGGTGAGACTTCCGCCTTTTGGGGTGGAAGAGGAGGAGTGACGGAATCTGTATTCTCATCCAGAGAGCATAATGTCAATGTGCTCCGTCTGAAAGCAACCGGACAAAGAAAGATAAATTTAGTGTTGGGGCTTAAGGAGACTCCGGGACGTGAAGGAGTTCATTTTGAGCATAATCTGGATAGTGCTTTCTCATCGGTGAGTACAGAAGCATTTTCAGGATGGTTATCTTACCGTGCCGCTTACAAATATGATGCCGGTGGTTATGAGGGATTGGCCCGAGTGTCTCTTAAAGGGGGAAGTATGATTACCGAAGGTGATTTTTTGAGAATAGCAGACGCTGACGAGGTACTCGTTCTTGTGAGAATTACTCCGTTGGAGAATGCAAATTTGTCGGTACGCCCTTCCGTGCAAAGGGAGTTGTCACGTTTACCGCTCGATTATAATACTCTGTTGTTACCTCACAGTCGGAAACATGCCGAAATGTTTCGCCGCATGCAATTGGATTTAGGCTGTTCTTCCGATTGGAAAACGACTTCGACAGAGAAAATGCTTTCCGATATTCATAAGCATGGGGTTACTCCTTTGTTTCTTGAGCAGATTCATGCTATGGGACGTTATTTGCTTATTTCTTCATCCGGCAAGTATCCTCCTCCTTTACAGGGAATCTGGGGAGGAGGATGGAAACCCGGATGGATCGGTGGCTTTGTATGGGATTCAAATATCAACTTGGCCGTCTCGGCAGCATCTATGGGCAATTTGCATGAATGTGCGGAATCTTATATTGGTTATGTGGAGAGTCTGCTTCCCGGATGGAGACTGAACGCGCGAAATTATCTGGGGTGCAGAGGCTTTATTGTTGCCCATTATAATGATCCGGAAAGTGGATATCTCACCCATTTCGGACGGTCTTTTCCCTGGATGTGCTGGCCCGGTGGTGCCGGCTGGAATATACGTCCTTTTTATGAGTATGCCATGCTGACCGGTAATGAGGCTTTTCTTAAGAAACATGTGTTCCCGCTATACAGGGAAATGGCCGACTTCTATGAAGACTACTTGACTATGGATGGTGATAGCTTATATCACATTTGCCCCAGTGTTTCTCCCGAGAATGCTCCTCCGGGGACTGACACCTGGTTGAGCAAAGATGCTATAATGGATGTTGCTATTGCTAAAGAAGTGTTCCGTTTGCTTCTTGAGATGGGGCGTACATTTCGTGCTGACAAAAAAGAATTGGCTAAATGGAATAATTACCTGCAACGGTTGCCTTCCTACCGGATTAATGACGAAGGAGCCTTGGCCGAATGGATTGATGAAGCTTATCAGGACGTATATAATCACAGACATCTTTCTCATCTCTATCCGGTTTTTCCCGGTTCGCAGTTGGGTAAGTCGGAGGGAGATCCTCGTCTTATACATGCAGCACGTATCGCATTAAACAAACGTTTTGCTTTCGATACCGGTTCTGCCCATGGATTAATTCATGTGGCTCTTCAGGCAGTGCGTCTGGGCGATATAGATAAGGTAAAAACAAATCTGGACCGTTTCAGTCGTCGTCATTATTTATATGACGGATTGGTCACTTCACATGATCCGGAACATCAAGTATACAATTTGGATGCAGTCTTGAGCATCCCACGCCTGCTAATGGAGATGCTGGTTTATACCGAGAAGGGAAAAATAGAACTTTTGCCGGCCTGGCCTTGTGATTATGCCGATGGTTCTATAAAAGGTATAAAAATCTATGGAGGACATACTTTGGACATTACCTGGAAAGCGGGAAAATTGATAGAAGCTGTTTTGTATGCACGGCAAAATGAACGGTACGAGGTGGTTTGTGGGGATGTTAGAAGGCATGTACAACTACATAAGGGCAAGACCTATCATTTCTCTGCATCTTTTTTTGCAGAAAAATAAAAATAGCACTCATACCTTCTTTTCGATGGTGTGTTAGCTTATATAGAAAGGCCTTTTTATAAACTATAAAAATAATTAATTTAATACTGTATGAAATGAAAACAAGAACCAGAACGAAAATGCTGTTGCTCTTAGGAGTTCTTTTATTTGGCTTCACTGTTTCGGCATGGTCACAAAAAGTTTCTTTGAATTTTAATAATGAGAAGGTAGAAAAAATACTGTCTTCTATAAAAGCACAAACAGGAATGGGGTTGGTATTCAGCGATCAGTTGATTGATGTGAATCGCAAAATTTCTATTCAAGTGAAAGATGCCAGTCTGGATGAAGCATTGTCTAAACTGTTGGCAGGAACGAAGGTAACTTTTGAAATAAAAAACAATAAGATTTATTTTATTGAAAAAAAAGCGGACCAACAGTCCGGTTCCCGAAAGAAAAAAGTATCCGGAGTGGTGAAGGATGCTACAGGCGAACCGATTATTGGTGCGAATGTCGTGGAAAAAGGAGTCGGTACCAATGGGGTGATAACAAATCTGGATGGGGAATTCACACTGGAAGTTCCGGAAAATGCTTCTTTGATTATCAGTTATATCGGTTATCTCCAACAAGATGTGTCGACAAAAGGAAAAGATGCGTTTAACATCATCATGAAGGAAGATACGAAGACCCTGGATGAGGTGGTTGTAGTAGGATATGGGGTTCAAAAGAAAGTAAACTTAACGGGAGCTGTCGCTGCTGTCGATTCCAAGTCGTTGCAGAATCGTCCGGTAACAAACGTTTCGAATGCGATTCAGGGACTTTTGCCCGGAGTAACGGTTATCTCCGGGACGGGGCAGCCGGGAAGTGATAATACAACCATACGGGTACGTGGTGTCGGGACTCTGAATAATTCTAATCCGATGTATGTGGTAGACGGTTTGCCGGTATCCAGCATAAATGAAGTGGATCCCAGCGATATCGAGAACATCTCGGTACTGAAAGATGCTTCTTCAGCTGCTATCTATGGTTCGCGTGCGGCAAATGGAGTAATCTTGATTACTACTAAAAAAGGAGGAGATAAAGCTCCCACGCTTCGTTATGATGGCTATGTGGGGTGGCAGAAACCTACGGCTCTTCCTGAATATCTGCACTCGTGGGAATATGCGAAGTTATATAACAAAGCTATGGTTAACGAAGGAAAGAATCCGATCTATACAGATGAAGAGATCGAAAAGTTCAGAAATGGTTCGGATCTTGACAATTATCCGGATACAGACTGGCAGGGATTATTTTATAAGACCGGTTTGCAGCATAGCCACCGCGCTGAAATTTCAGGTGGTACGGATAAAATGACCTATATGTTTTCTGCTGGTTACTTGGGACAGGACGGTATTATAGATATTGCTAAATATGACCGTTATTCGGTGCGAGGCAATATGAATGCCAAGATGGGCAAGTTCACGGCAGGTATGAATCTTTCTTTTACTTATGGGGAGGCACAAGAACCGGTGAGTGGTTTTACCGGTGAAATGTCTAACATCTTTTCGCAGATCAATCAGATAGCTCCTTTCATTCCTTATAAATATTCAAATGGATATTATGGATATGCCAATGATGGTAATCCACTTGCATTTATTGAAGAAGGTAATTTACGTACTACCAAACAGCATATTACCAGAGCCATCGGAAATGTAAGTTATGAACCGATTAAAGGGTTGAAAATTCAGGAAATCGTGGGTTACGAATATAAATCAATTTCTGATGAAAAATTCATTAAGGATATTCAATATTATAACTGGAAAACAGGTGAGCCTACAAAGTATCAGGGACCTAACAATCAAACTGATGAACGTAAAAATGGTCTGAAACTGAACTTACAGACTTTGGTCAGCTATAACAATACGTTTGGAAAACATACTGTAGGTGCATTGGCAGGATACGAACAGGAATATTACCGTGAAGACTGGACAAAAGGATATCGGAAAAACTTTCTGAACAATGATCTTTGGGAGTTGAATGCCGGTTCACCTGATGGTCAGACTGCAGATGGTTCGGCTAATGAATATGCTTTGCGTTCATTCTTCGGACGCTTGACTTACGACTATGATAATCGTTATTTGGTTGAGGCAAATATCCGTCGTGACGGAACTTCACGTATCTTTAAGGACTCACGTTGGGGAGTATTCCCATCTTTCTCTGGTGCATGGCGAATTATTAATGAGCCTTTCATGGAAGGAACCCGTAATGTGTTGTCAGATCTTAAGCTGAGAGGCGGCTGGGGAGTTTTGGGTAATCAGGCTATTTCTTACTATTCTTACCAATCTGTACTTGATCAGGCTAATTATTCGTTTGGCGGAACTGTTGTACAAGGGGTAGCACCGGTCGATGGAGCTAACCGCGATTTGATCTGGGAGACTACCGAGACTTTGAACTTTGGACTTGACATGGGGTTTCTGGGCAATCAATATACTTTATCTATCGAAGGATACCGCAAATTGACGTATGATATTCTGATGAAATTACCCGTAAGTACCTTATATGGTTTAAATGCACCTTATCAAAATGCAGGTAAAGTAAAGAATACCGGTTTGGAGATAACGGCAGGTTATAAATTGAATACTCATGGCTGGAATTTTCAGGTATCGGCAAATGCCGCATATAATAAGAATGAAGTGATGGACCTGAAGAATGGTGGTGCACGCATTTGGAGTGGTAAATATTTCAACCAGGAAGGATATGCCATCAACTCTATCGGAGGATACATTGCCGAGGGACTTTTTAAAACTGAAGAAGAGGTTGCTAATAGCGCAACGATTCCCGGCACTGATACAGCACCGGGCGACATCAAGTACCGTGATATTAATAACGATGGAAAAATCGATGGAGAAGACCGTGTCTACATTGGTAACACCATGCCTAAGTGGACATTTGGCTTGAATCTGTTTGCCGAATGGAAAGGACTCGATGCTACTTTTCTGTTCCAGGGAGCAGCTGATGTGCAAGGCTATCTTGCAGGTCCGGGTGTAGTAGGTGAAATGATTGGAGCTAAGGGAAAGCCTTCTTATATGTATCGTGATTGTTGGGATGCTGAAACCAATCCGAATGGTAAGTTTCCGAGAGCATTCTCTTCTTATCGCCAGAACAACAGTATTTATAATCCCTCTTCTTTCTGGATTGTCAACTCTTCATATTTACGTTTGAAGAACTTCCAGTTGGGATATACACTTCCAAAAGAGTGGTGTAATATGATGGGAATTTCACGAATCAGAGTTTATTATAGCGGGCAGAATCTGCTTACCTTTACCAAATTTGATAAAGGGTTCGATCCGGAATCACCCGAAGGAGGAAGCTCTTATCCTCAGGTCAAAACAAATACATTTGGTTTAAACATTACTTTCTGATAGATAATACATATGAAAAAGATAATATATAGTTTGTTGTTTGCCGCTTTGTTCTCGGCATGTAGTACCGATTTTCTAGATCGGAATCCTTTGGACAAACCTTCAAACGAAGCCTTTTGGAGAACTGAAAAAGATGCCATGGCCGCAGCTACAGGGTGTTATAATGGTTGGTTTTCTATGGATGAAGTGATTTATGCCGACTGTGCGTCGGATAATGCTTATAATCCTTTTACTTGGGAAGGCTGGGCGGTACAGGCTGCAGGTACAGCGACCCCGACCGATCCGGGTTATAGTTATATGGGGTATGGAAACATGGTTCGCTATAATAATTTCCTGGAGAATATCCATCGCCCCGAAATGAATGAAGATTTACGCAAACGCTTGATAGCCGAAGTACGTTTTCTGCGTGCATGGGATTATTTTCAGAAAGTGACGCATTATGGTGATGTGCCCTTGGTAACTTCCGTTCTTGAAATTAAAAACGCCAATTTGCCACGTACTGAGAAAGCGAAAGTGGTTGAGTTTATCTTGAAAGAACTGAAAGAGATCGCTCCGCAACTTCCCGAATCTTACTCCGGAAGTGATGTCGGACGTATAACTCGTGGTGCAGCTTTGACACTGAAAGCTCGTCTGGAACTGTTCGAACATCAGTATGATGATTGTATGGCTACTTGTAGCGAAGTAATGGGATTGGGCTACGAACTGTTTCCTGATTATAAAGGTTTGTTTAAGATTGCGAATGAAAATAATTCGGAAGTTATTCTGGATGTACAATATGTAGAAAGCCTGTACGGTAACTGGGTTTTGGGAGTATTGCCTCCGGCCAGTGTGGGCGGATGGTGTTCTATCAATCCTACTCAATCACTGGTAGATGCTTTTGAGTGTGAAGATGGAAAAACAATCGAAGAGTCTGAGGTATATGATCCGAAAGAACCTTACCTGCACAGAGACCCTCGTTTGGCTGTTACCGTATTAGCTCCGGGAAATCTATACGAAGGAAAACGTTATGACCCAATCGATGTGAAAGATCCGAATGGAGATTATTATGCTCCCTACGGACGTTCTAAAACAGGATATCTAGTTCGTAAATATGTGGACGATTTGTCTGATTATGCAGATATGTGGGATTGTGGTATGAATGCCATTGTTATGCGTTATGCAGAAGTGCTGTTGATGTATGCCGAATGTAAAATAGAGCTGAATCAGATTGATAATTCCGTTTACGATATTTTGGACGACATACGTACCCGTGCTAAAATGCCGGTTGTAGACAGGACCCGATATACCGGTCAGGAGAAATTGCGTGAATTACTCAGAAGAGAAAGACGTGTGGAGCTTGCTATGGAAGGACTTCGGTGGTTCGATATTTGCCGTTGGAAAATCGGTGAACAAGTGTTGAACGGGAAGGTATATGGTTGTTTACTTGGAACGGTCGATCCTGTAACCGGTGCCCTTTCATTGACAAATGAACGAATTTTTGTTGAGAACCGGAAATTTGATCCGGCAAAGCATTATCTGTGGCCTATTCCGCAGACAGTGATTGATGCCACTCCGGCAATTGTACAAAATCCCCATTATTAATTTCTCTCTATTTGATATATGGTTAAGGTAATAGAGATGTTTTTCAGGATATTTTTTTTCTGTAGTATGCTTGTATTCTGCTCCTTCCCTGCATTGGCAGGGGAGGCAGAGGCAAGAGTGGTGTTGAACATGAATACCGGTTGGGCTTTTCATCGGGGAGAAGTTGAAAGCGGTGGGCAGCCCGGTTTGGATGATTCCGGTTGGATAGCAGCTATCATCCCTCATATTATGCAATTAGAGAAGAAGCATTGTGGAGGAGATATTATTTATGATGGAGTCGGGTGGTATCGACGTACTTTCAGAGTACCGTCACAATACAAAGACAAACAAATAAAAATTTCGTTTGAAGGAGTCATGAATGCTTGTGAAGTCTATTTGAACGGACAGAAGATTAGTGCTCATCGGGGAGGTTATGTCGGTTTTGTAACAGATATTACTACCCGGATAAACTGGGACCGGGACAATCTGCTGGCAGTTCGGGTTTCTGCCGAATATGATCCACTTACACCTCCTGGAAAACCACAGGCAGGTATGGACTTCTATTACTATAGCGGGATTTATAGAGATGTGGAAATGGTTATCAGTGATCCGTTACATATCACTCATGCTTTAGAAGAGGAAGAGGTAGCTGGAGGAGGCATCTTTGTTACTTATCCGGTAGTCGGAAAAGAAAAAGCCGTGACCCATGTTAAGGCTCATGTCAGAAACGAAGGGAAACGAAAGAGGAAAGCCCAACTTCGTACACAACTGATAGATAAGAGTGGAAAAATAGTGGCCTGTCAATTGACTCCTTTTCGGTTGTCAGCCGGTGAGGCCATTCATCTGGAGCAAAATCTGGAAATAGTACATCCATCGTTATGGCATCCCTATGATCCAAACTTGTATACGTTGCAAAATGAGATTGTTGAAAACGGTAAGGTTGTAGATTGTCATACTGAATCCATAGGTATACGTACTATTGCTTATACCCGCGACGGAGGTTTCTATATTAATGGCGAATCACTTTATCTGCGTGGAGCCAATCGCCATCAGGCATTTGCACATATAGGAGATGCAGCTGCTAATTCTATGCAAGAAAGAGATGTGATCGATTTGAAGCGGGGCGGATGCAATGCCGTCAGAGCAGCTCATTATCCGCAGGATCCTGCATTTTTGGCTGCTTGTGATAAGTACGGGTTGCTGGTAGTGGAGTGTATCCCCGGATGGCAGTATTTCAAGAACGATTCTACATTCATTTCCCGTCTTTATGAAGTTGGGAAGCAAATGATTCGTCGGGATAGGAATCACCCTTCCGTCATACTATGGGAAACAGCGCTTAATGAAAGCCGCTATCCGGCAGAGATAGCCCGGAATCTATATGCTATAGCACATACCGAATATCCCGGAGATCAGATGTACACTGCCGGCGACTACTTTGGACATGCAGACCGGGTAGACTGTTTCGATGTTTTTTATAAACAGGTATCCCGTTTTCCAAAAGACGGTGATGTGATGAGTAATTATCCGGAGGACCAGATCGCAGTGAAACCTTTGTTTTGTCGTGAGTGGGGTGACGGAGTAGGAGAAAAACCTAGGGTAAGCCTGATGGAAAATGAAGAAGAGCAATTGAAACAGTGCAGAGGGCGTTTTTTGCAACTTAACGGGCATGGATATTTCGACTGGTGCATGCTTGATGCTAATCCCAGAATGGGAGGACATTTTTTGTGGAGTTATAATGATTATGCACGTGGAGCAGAGCAGGAAACCATGTTTTGTGGGATAGTCGATATAAACAGATATCCTAAGTTCAGTTACTATATGATGCAGAGCATGCGTGATAAAGGAATATTCCAACCGGGATTATATGATGGGCCGATGGTATTTATTGCATCACAAAACACTGCTTCACGTTATGTTTCGTCAGTAAATGAGATCACCGTATTTTCCAATTGTGACGAAGTACGCCTTTTCCGTAATCATCATTTGATTGGAAAACAGATGCGTAAGGAGCGTACTCCTCTCTATCGTTCCATTGTAGAAAAAGGTGGGAGTCCCTGTTATGTTTTTAATGCCGGTACTTATGAGGCCGGTGAATTAGTGGCAGAAGGGATAGTAGATGGAAAAGTCGTTGCTACCCACAGTGTACGCACTCCGGAACAACCTCGACAGGTCAAAATCTGGTTGAAGGAAGAGAATATACAACCTGTGGCGGACGGATCGGATATGATTCCTGTCTACTTTAAGGTCTGTGATTCAAATGGTACTCTTGTCAATACATCGGATGTCCAAATACATATTTCCGTATCCGGTGAGGGAAGTCTGATCGGGGATGGAATAGAGCGTATCGGGATTAATCCCCAGTTGGTGGAAGGCGGAGTAGGATATGCGCTGATACGAACGACTTGTCGTCCCGGTAAAATTCATATTTCGGTTACGGCAGACGGACTCCGGGGGGACACCCGGGAAATTGTAACCCGGAGATACGACGGGGTATTTGTACCTGAAGGGTATCACGTTCCCTATTCCGGAGATGAAGAAGAGGGAGTTGTTGTAAAGGCTACTGCTTGGGAAAACGTCATCCGTACAAAAACTCCGTTAAAAGTGGTTCGGGTTGAGGCTACTTCGGAACAGAAACGCTATGAGGCTTCTCATATTACAGATGGAGATGATTTTTCATGGTGGATTGCTGATGATGAATCTCAGCCCCAGATCGTTCTACTTGAATTGGAACGATCTGTGAATGTGTTTGCCAGTCGGATTCGTTTTCAGAAGGATAGTTCTACTTATACCCATAAAGTCGAAATTTCTATCGACGGAAAGAGTTGGGAGACTCTATACGAACGAGAATGTACCGGATGGGATTTTAAGCCTGTGCAGATCGGTAAGGAACTGAAATATATGCGCCTTACCATTGAGAAAAGCTCGGAGGGAGCAGCCGGATTGGCTGAAGTTACATTGTATCAATAAATGAAAAAAGTAATGAATATGAATTATCGAAGTTTGACTCTATCCATTCTGTTAGGAATGATAGTACATTTCACTGTGGAGGCACAGACCTTGCCGGAGAAGCAATTTTTCCATCCCGACCGGGTGAAATATGATAAAGATTGTTTTACTATCGAAGGAAAGGATATTTTTATACTCAGTGCTGCGTTCCATTACTTCCGTTGCCCGCAGGAATTGTGGCGTGACCGCTTCCGGAAGATAAAAGAAGCCGGATTCAATACTGTGGAAACCTATGTCCCCTGGAATTGGCATGAACGGAATATGCCGAAGAGTGTGGACGACTATTCGCAATGCAATTTTGATGATCTGAAAGCATGGCTGCATATGGCACATGAAGAGTTCGGATTGTATACCATTGTCCGTCCCGGTCCTTTTATTTGTGCCGAGTGGGCCGGTGGTGCTTATCCGCGCTGGCTTGCCAGATTTTGCCCGGACAGCTATGATACCAGTTTCTGGCTTCGGAGCAACCATCCTGAGCACATGAAATGGTCGGAGCATTGGTACAATGCTGTTTGCCGGGTATTTAGTGAGGAACAACTCACTCGTAAGCAACCGGGTGAGAAGGGTATCATAATGGTACAATTGGAGAATGAATACATTTACTTTGATATGGAGTCCGAGAAAAAGGAAGAATTTCTGCGGGTACTTTCGGATGCTTGCATCCGAAATGGCATTGATGTCCCTCTTTTTACTTGTGTGACTCCCGAAGTGCGCGGTTCTCATGATCCGGTGATCAGCCAGCTGTTTGACATGGATAATCAATATGTATGGTGGAATATGCACGAGGCTAAATCGCGTATAGAGAAGTTAAAGGCCGAACAACCCAATGCACCTGCATTTGTGTGCGAGTTGCAAGGTGGCTGGTTCTCTACCGTCGGTGGGCGTCTGAGTGAAGACAGTTATCTGGACGGACGTCATGCTCGGGGGATGGCTTTGATGGCTATGGCGGGTGGTTCTACCGGATTGAATTATTATATGTTCTTTGGCGGTACTCATTTTGCCGGATGGGGAGCCCGTCGTATGACTACTACTTATGATTATGGAGCTCCGCTAAAGGAAAACGGAGGGGTCGGTGAGAAATACGCTGCAGTGAAAGGAATTGGTGAGGTGGTCGATAAGTTCGGGGGACTGCTTGTCAGAAGTCGGCCTGTCCGGTTCGATGTGCAAGGAGCCGATAACCTGACTATTGGGATTCGCCGGGCTGCCGACGGAACTTTGTTTGTCTTTCTGTTGAATCGTGATAAAAAACAGGCATTCCGTCAATTAGTCAACCTGACTGTTGAAGGGAAACCCATGAGGATAGATTGTCAGTTGGCAGCTTTGGATAGTAAGTTACTGGTGGTGCACGCCGGAACTGATATGGTGGAGTGGTATCCGCGTGAACAAACTTTGCCGGAACGTCCGGTCGCTTTACCCTTACCTATCACTATTACAGATGTCTGGCGGAAAGACGAAGACTTTCGTGGAGACTGGATACCGTTGCGTAAAGGTAAATCTCTTCCCGAGTTGGGAGTCAATGATTGCCGTTATTCAATGTATCGTAGTCAGGTGAATCTTACCCAGAAAGAAGTTGACCGCTATGGTTCGCTGGTTTTTGAACTCTTCACCGGTGATCCTGTTTACGTCCGCGTGAATGGGGAATTTGCTGAGCGTGTATCGAAGGACGAGCTGGACAATACTTTTATCGTATCCGGGCTTTTACACAAAGGCGTTAACGAGATCATTGCCATTTACGAGAACCGGGGGCATGCTCACGGATACCGTCCGATGGAGGAATTAAGCGGAGTCAAGCAGGCCGGTTTCGGACGCAGGCAGACAGGTATTCAGCCTATTGAAGAATGGTTTGTAAAATCTGTCGGAACGGACGAGCCCCGTTTGATGCCCGCTGTATTTGCTGAAGATGCGGGGTGGGAAAAAATTCTGCTCGATCAGCAAACGATTGATAACCTGGCTACCTTGCAAATTGCCGGATTGGAGAAACCGAAATGGCCTGCTGCCTGGATTTTACAGGAGAAAGCCGGTTGTGCCGTCTATCGTACATGTATCCGCTGGACACCAGAAATGATTCGTGAAGGGATGACTGTCCTTGAATTTGGTTGTATAGATGATGCCGGGACCTTATGGGTGAATGGTGTGGAAGTAGGTACGCACGAAGAGTGGGATAAACCTTATGTAATCAATGTGGCCCCTTTCATTCACGAGGGCGATAATGAGATAGCTATGGTGGTGAGTAACCGGAGCGGGGCAGGTGGTCTGCTCAAGGGAGTCCGTTTAAAACAGGAGTTCGAGGTGATCAAGAAGCTGAACTGGGAAGTTTCCACCGATCTCGGAGGAATCTGTCAGGACTGGAATTTGGGAACGGGAAGCACAGAGGGCTGGTCTGTTGTGAAGTTATCAGCCGATTATCCTTTGGTGCGTAAAGGAGAGCTAACCGGAACAGTCGATGGCGGACGGGATGCATTGCTTACCTGGTATCGTCTCGAATTCAATATGCCCCGGAAAAATCCTTCGGTATGGATTCCCTGGAAGTTGATTGTAAATGCTACCGGAACGGGATATATGTGGTTGAACGGACACAATATCGGACGCTATTGGGAAGAGGGGCCGCAACGAGAGTTCTATCTTCCGGAGTGTTGGTTACGTGCCGGAGAAAAGAATGTGATAATACTTGGATTACGTCAGTCCGAAACGAAAGGTGCCTGCCTGTTTGGCGCTGAGGTGGCTCCTTATACAGAGGATGTCGAATGTATGAAATAATAAGAGCTGTCATGAAAAAATATTTGTATGTATTGATTGCATGGATGTTGCCTTTATGTAGTATCCATGCACAAGCTCCGGTTTGGAATCCGGATAATGGAAATGGGACGTTTACTAATCCTATTATGTGGGGTGATTGGCCTGATCCGGATGTGATCCGGGTGGGCGATGACTTCTATTTTGTCTCCACAAGTATGCATTATGTTCCCGGTTGTCCCATTGCCACATCGAAAGATTTGGTAAATTGGAAGATGGCAGGGTATGCTGTCGACCGATACGATGAAGATGCACGCTATGATTTGAAGGGGGGCGATCGTTATCTGCGTGGATCATGGGCTGCCACTATCCGTCATCATAACGGTAAATTCTATGTTGGCTTTTGCACTCCTTCTTGGGAAGGAGAGGGCCCCGGGCACTTTTCCATTTGCATTGCCGATGATGTGAAAGGCCCTTGGGAACGGACTATCTTTCCGGAATACCTGTATGATCCGGGATTACTGTTCGATGACGATGGCAAAGTATATGTTTTCCACGGACAAGGGACACTGTATGTTACAGAGCTGGCTTCCGATGCTAAATCTGTGAAGGGAGAGAAAGTGAAGATATGGGATAAGCGATTTAAGAATGCCCATGAATTCGGAGGAGGCTATGGCATGGAAGGTGCCCATGCTTATAAGATCAACGGGAAGTATTATCTCACTTGTCCGGCCGGTGGAACCGAAGGCTGGCAAATATGTCTGCGTTCCGATAACATCTATGGACCCTACGAACATAAACTGATCATGAATGATTCCGGTTCTTATCCCCCCAACGGTTTGCATCAGGGGGGGATGGTGCAGTTGAAGAATGGTGACTGGTGGTTTATTATCATGCAAGACAGAGGCCCTATCGGGCGTGTACCTCATTTGGTACCGGTGAAATGGGTAGATGGATGGCCGATGCTTGGCAGTGGTGGTAAAGACATTATTACCTATCCGAAACCTGAGGTCGGAAAGACCTATCCGTTCGCTTCTCCTGCCACAACGGATGAATTCAATACATCTTCGCTCGGACTTCAATGGCAGTGGAACCATAATCCGGACAATAGCCGTTGGTCCCTGAAGGAACGGAAAGGACATATGCGACTGAAAGCCTCGTATGCCGAATCGTTGAAGACAGCCCGCAATACATTGACCCAGAGGGTACAGGGACCTTCTTCCGAAGCAACAGTCGAACTGGATGTCTCCGGACTGAAAGACGGAAATGTAGCCGGTTTCGGTGTATTTGAATTCCCCTATGCCTATGTGGCTGTAGAGCAGACTAATGGTGAAAAGAAAATTGTAATGTGTAATGATGGTCAAACGATTGAAACAATCGATCGTTTTGAAGGGAACAAAATATGGATACGTGCCCGTGTGATGGATGTAGGTTTCCGTGCCGTTTTCTATTACAGTACCGATGGCAAGTATTTCCTTCCCATCGGTAATGAACTTAGTATGGGGCTTGGGCTGGTCTGGACTGCCAATCGTTTTGCCTTATTCAATTTTAGTAAGGAGAAAGCGGGAGAAGACGGATATACCGATTTTAATTGGTTCCGTTTCACCAATAAATAATAAAAGGCGGGGATAACCTTTTCGCCATAGATTGGGAGTGTGCCGAAACTCATTGCAGAGTAACATAGAGTTCCACAGAACGAATTTAACCTATTGATAGCTAATGATATTTATTAGTATAAATCCGTGTAAGCTGTGATGAGTGCGAGTTTCGACATACTTTCAATCTGTGGCGATTTCAGGTATATGGCACATTTACCAGAACTTATTTTGTTCGGCATTGTATTCGAACCCGATCGATTCCAGTTTTCCGATCAGTATGTCCTTGCTGATATTCATATCTTCACAGAGTTCGTCGAGCGATGCATAGCAATCGCGAAGTTTCATGTTGATGACGCTAAACAGCATCATCGGATCTTCAGGAAGTTCCATAATTATTCTTTTTTTAAAACGGCTGCAAAGATACGGTAACTCTGTGTATCCTGCAAGAGCACTTCTTTCTTAAAATCATCCAAAGGTGACTATCCTTATTTTTCAAAATAGTAACATAATATCGGATTGCCTACCGTGGTCAGTATCGGTTCTTTAGACACTTCACCTGTCTGTATATCCAGTGAGTAGATACCTTTTGCTTTAGCCGATGAGTTACCTATCAACATACTCCCTTTATAAAGGGAAAGCATAACCCCGAAACCGTTGGACAAGTCAAGTCCTTGCACTTTTTTCATGGTTTTATTGTACAGATCTATTTCCACTGCAAGATCGGCGATGGCTGTGTGTCCTTGTTCTCCCGGTTTGTAGTAACCCGGCATATTGATGTAAGCATACGCTTTTCCATTACCTACATACCGGATGGCGGAGATAAATCCGGCAGTCTTTTCTTCTCCGCTGATGGCGGCTCCTGTGATTGTCCATTGATAAGTCGGGTCGAACTCCGTTTCTCCGGCTTTGATACGCAGAACTCCGGCATTATGCCCTTTGACCATACCAAAGCCTCCCATACACGAAATGTAGATGTCTTTCTTCTCGTCCATGAAGATGGAATAGCGGTCGATTGGGCGGGTTGGCATAGAGATGCCGCTGGTCTTGTCTGTTATCATTTTCAGCAACTTATCCGTTTGGGTGTCAATGATGGCAATGTCGCTGTACGGGCGATCCTGTGGGGGAATCCATCCACCCACCATCTGGCTGAGGCCTACGAATAGGAGTCCGTCGCGCAGTAACATGGCGGATGGATCCGGATTGCTGTCGGATACTCCTAATGAAGTCAGGTCTATCTCTCCTTGCTGTGTCATGGTAGTGGGATCGAAGATAGTGATCTTGCCTAATCCTGCCATGGATAGATAAGCTTTGCCGGTAGACGCAAAAACGATATTGGTGGCGGAAGAGTTGGGTGGCAATTTCATTGTTCCCGTTCTTGACAGCTGCCCGTTGTTCCGTGTATATTTCACTAACTCGTTCTTGCTATCGCCCATGTATCCCGGAAAAACGAAAATATCGTTCCCTTCGATAATCGGGTATGATCCTCCGTACGGAATGGGAATTCCGTTGTTGTTATTTGTATTTTGTGGAAACTCGTCACGGATCAGTTGCAGGTAAGCTGCTCCTGTCATTCCGTCGGGATTGGGCAGGATGGTTGCCAGAGCGATGTTGGCATCGGTGGTCGGGACTTTAGGGTTCGGATCTTTTTCGCATGCAGAAAATACGAGTGCAGTGCCGGCAAGTGCCAGCATCAAATTTCTAATCTTCATAGTTTTTGGGTTTTTAAAATAAATAATCTTGTTTCATTTCAATACATATCTTAACCTTACTCCCCAGTTACGTCCGGGTAGGGGACGATTGAACTCAGACATCATTCGAGCATCAGTCAGATTATTCATTCGTGCCGAAATGATGAACCGTCCGTTCATAAAGCTGTGTTCTATTCCGATATTGGCCGAGAAGGTGCGTGGAATTCTCCGTTCCTGAAACCGGCTTTGTTCAAAATCGTAGAAATATTCTTCAACAAAAGAACCGTCTGTAAAGATACGGGTGTTCTGTCCCTTGCCTCCGAACAGATTCTCTTTATGATATTCTAGTCCGGCATTTGCCAGAAGGTAGGGAATGTTAGGCATCCGACTACCTTTGGTCGGGTTGGTTATATGGGTATTCGGTTCAAATTTCCGCACATCCCGTAAGTCCTGGTAGGTCATGTTGCAGTAGCCGTAAAGCCAATGAGTCAAGTCCGCCTTGACCTCTACTTCAACTCCAAGGGTACGCATTTTTCCGAAGTTTTGATATTGAGACTGGAGATATCCTCCTGTAAACCGGATCATATTCTCAAGATATCCATAGAAGGTATTTACTTCTACCTGTAAGTTGCTGGCATCCTTTCCGGTGCGGTCTAAAAGAAAACCCAGGTTTACGCTTGTATTGCGTTCAGGAAGCAGGTTTCCGGAAGGGGCGACTGTATATCCGTCACCCAAAAGTTCGCTTTCGGCCGGCAGGCGTACGTCATATCCTACCGAGAGTTTACCCATGAAATCCGGAGTAAATCTATAGCGTAGAGCGTTGCTGATGCCAAAATCCCGTTTCAACATATCCACTTTCTCGGCTTCCGAAGACATGATACTGCTCATGTGAGTATTCATACCATACATATAATATTTCACGTTGAACGAATTCAGGAAGATATCATTGTCGGTGCGGAAATCGTATCCCAGTCCGGCAATCCAGCTTGCCATCGTACTTCTGAAATTGGTTTTATAACCAACAACTTTATTTTTCAGGTCATCTTTCGGGTGTCCGGATGCGAAACTGAAGAGTGAGTTCAAGTTGATAGAATGATTATTATTGATCACATAGTTCAGATGCAACTTGTGGGTGATGGTGTGTTTCTCGTTTCTGGCATTCGAGGCCCATTTGCCTATCTCTCCTCCATATTCGGATACAGCAGGATAAGTCGTACCGTCCCAGTTGTATCGGTAAGCAGCGGTATCCACCATGTGGAATACCGTGTAGGCATAGGCCAGATTCGATTCCATATCGAGCCCTTCTGTCAGGAAGTTTTCTTTTTCCAGTTTGTTGGCGAAAATGAAGGCGTCTGAGTAAGTGTGGGCTTTCTCAATATTATATTCAATACCTTGTATCTCTTTGAAAGTGTGTATAAAGACAGGTTCGAACTCTACCAAATCGAACCACCATTTACGAGCCTTCAGGCTACCTGCAACAGCCAGTTTCTTGAATTTGTCATGGTTGCGCTTAATGATAAGCCCTTCTTCAAAAGGAGATTCCATCTTGTAGTTATTGTCAGAGTAAGTATAAAATCCTCCGCCTCCGAATTCTAATCCTTTGGTAGCGATGTTGCGTTTGGTTACTAACGAAAGTTTGTGTGTGTTAAAACTTTCGATACTGTAACTGGCATCGAGGTATTTAGGTGGATACTCTCTGATGACAATATTTACGGCTCCCCCCACAGAAGAGCCGCCAAACCTGGCCGGTACCACTCCTTTGTAGATTTCGATTCGGTCGATCATGTCTACAGGTATGTCATTGATATCGATGAAGTCTGAATTGTCATTCATCGGGCTACCGTCTATGAAAAAGCCGATGCGTTTTCCCTCTAACCCACGTACGGAAACACGGGATGAACTGCCTACCCCTCCTGTGTTGCGGATAGTTACACCTACCGTTTTCGACAGAACATCCTGAACATTACTGACAGTTCCCTGCAACTGTTGCATACTTATCACTGACATGGGCATAGCCTGTTCGCGCAGTTGGCGGGCTTCGCTTTTGGCTGTGACGACAACTTCACCCAACGACTGAGTTTCCGGTTCTAGACGAATCACTAACTTCTTGGTTTTCAATTCGGAGATTCTGACCTCTTCTTGTCGGGTACGATATCCCATATAGGAGATAACAATTCGATAGTGTCCCGCAGGGACTTCTATTGAAAATTCACCGTTCTTATCGGTGGAAGTCCCTTTTTTCAGTGACTCTACGTATATATTGGCCCCCACCAGTGTTTCTTCATTATTGGCATCTATGATGACTCCGCTTAATTTTCCTGTCTGCACTTGTGCATGAAGTAAGTTGCATGCGGTAAACAGGATGGCGGTTAAAACAAGTATCCTATATTTCATGGCTTTCTCTCCTTATTTCGATAAATGTCGGTCGAACTTCAATGGTATAAGGGGCCCTGGTGCTACTGTTAGGCTTGGCGGTTTCGGCAGCCTGTACCCGTAAGGTGATAAACAGAGTTTCGGGAACTCCGGATAAATTTACTTTCATATTTAGTTTTTATGTTTTGGGTTGATGTTTATGATTTACTGTAATTTACCTATTAATGGGGATTGTACCGATGTATGGGTTATCGTAATTTTGTATCAGTTCTCCAATTGGGAACAAAAGTAGAGCCTTATCGGCTTTTACTGCTTACGCGAAAAGGAACTTGACTTTAACTTAAAGGAATAATGATGGTTACTCGGTTAATGAAACATGATTTGTGTGAAATGGTGTTGGAATGGCCCATGCCGAACATCGTAAAAGGAAAACGGACGGAAAAAAATAACTACCGGATTGACAATACGTATTTGAAAGCGACATTTGAAGAGATATCTACTCCGTTGTTTTCGATTATGGATCAACATATATCCAGTGAAGAACCTATTAAAATATATACTCGGGCTGACGACTATCATGCCGTTTGGTTTTGTGCCACTTTTGCAGGACATGCTACCTGTTGTTATAACTCTGTAATCCGAAGTGAGGAGTGGAATAAAGGAGATGCCAATTTGTTAAAATGTGACGGGGTAGACTCTTGTGTTCACTTTCCTAAAAACACGCCATTCCATATGATGGAAATCATGCTGTCACATGATTATCTCCGTGAACTTGCCATACACTATCCCGATTTGCTGGGCGGTAAAGATTTTGAAACCGTCCTTTGTAATGGTCTGTACAGGGCGTACCGGAAAAATCGTCCGTTTGGTCCGGGTGTTTATAAAGCGTTGCACGATATCAGACTTTCACAACTCAATGGCAATATGGCATCTATGTATGCAGATGCTAAGATACGGGAGATCCTTTCACTTTTTCTGGCCGGGCAGGAAGAAGAAAATTATCTTCATTGCTCATGTACTATCGGGATAACATGTGATAAAATTCATCATGCTAGGGCCATTATTGAGCAGGAATATCTAAATCCTCCGTCACTTCACCAGCTGGCATTGCGGGTGGGTACCAATGAATGTACGCTTAAGCGAGGATTTAAGACAGTATTTGGTACAACCGTATTTGGTCACATCTTTGAGTATCGCATGAAGATGGCTTGTCGCTATCTATTGGACAGCAGTAAGACGATACAGGAGATTGGGGCGTGTGTCGGTTATGAATATCATGCTCATTTCTCTACTGCTTTCAAGCGAAAGTTCGGACTTACTCCTTTGGAATACAGATGTAGCCGATTGTCCGGTTCTTGAATAGGCTGTCTCAACTCCTCCTTCACATTTGTTATTCTTTGCGGTATTTTCTCCGTAGGCTGAGGTCTATCACATAAGTTGTGGTAAAGTTCGTCTATAAGAACTGCTATTTGTCCGGACTGAAAAGAGGATATTCCACTACTGTTTCCTTTTCGGAGATCAGTTTCTCTATTTCCTTTATGGATACTGAAATCTTTTTGTTGATTTTCGTGCAATTTGTTTAGAGTTCCGGTGAGATTGGAAAATACCTAAAAGGTACTGTTGTTGTTTTTTGTAATATTTTGAAAATCAGATTGCTGCAAGTCTTAATTTTGATTTTATCCACCGATAATATGCTTGAAACGGCTATTTTCTGCCACCTACCAGAAAAAAGAAATCCCTGATAATGCTTGATTATCAGGGATTTGATTGATTTTTCTTTTGTTCTCAGTGATCCGCCTGGGTCTTTAACCCACCCGGTTCACAGTCCTAAATATCAATATTTTATCTATCCTTACCCTTTTGAGGGGGTACGATTTGGATACTAACTTTTTTATAGGTTTCTGTCTGCTTTTGGCAGATGTCTGTCTCCATTTATCTTGGGTTCAAAAGTACGCATTCGTTTTGAATTATGCAAGTATTTGATTATTAATATTTCAACTTAGGTGCAAGGTGCAAGCTATATATATAAATATATGCTTGCACCTTGCACCTAAAAATGACTTGTCCCAAAATGACCTTGCTTCGATTTGCCAACAGAGTTCGCAAATTTATTTTTGTTAATCTATTACTTGTAATGTGGTCTGTATGGGAATAAAATAGTATTTTCGGGATTGGAAAATATAAAAGACTGCCGTAAAATGAAAATTACCCGTGATGAATTACTGATAGCTGCGTTCAAGCTGTTTATGTCCGTGAACTATGAAAAAGCCAGTTTTGCGGAACTTGGAAAGATGCTCGGAATGTCGAAAGCCGGAATATTCAAATATTACAAAAACAAACAGGAGCTATTCATTGCCGTGGTGGACAGGTTTTGGTTCAGCACGCAAAATCCACGAAACAAATTCACTGAAACGAACGGCACGTTTGCGGAATTTATAGACGAATATGTGCGTGGCGTACAACGGACAATGGATATGCTGGGCAACCTGATAGGTGCAGACAGGGAAAAGGTGGCGCAAGGAAAGTTCACATATCACGCCCAATATTTTCATTTTCTGTTCCAACTGCTCCAATACGATCCTGATGCAAAAGAAAAACTCCGTAATCTTGTAGAAGTTGATTATGCTTACTGGCGTACCGCTATACAACGTGCCATAGCTACCGGAGAACTAAGAGAGGATGTGGATGTGGAGGATGCGGTAGTCATGTTCCGGCAGGTTTACATGGGGTTATCCTTTGAAATGTCTTTTTTAGGTGGACTGAACACCGAAAAACTCTCCAAACATTTACATGCTGTTTACTCCTTGTTGAAACGCTAAACAGTCTCCATTGAACGCTGCTCCCCTTGCTGCCCTAATTGTCTGTGCAAAAAAAAGATAAAAAGAAAACGCTCGTTTACTTTATTCGGGATAGTTTTATAACTTTGGCAATATCATTTAATTAATGAGAGTTGTAATGTTATAAAACAAGCCCTACATGGATGCAAGCAAACAACGGGGAAGTATCGTACTGACAAAACAAAATATAGACGGTCAGGATTATATACGGATAGAATATGCCGATAATCAGACTATTGCCTTGCTACTTTCGCAAGACAAAGGAATTAAAACAATCGGGAACGGAAGTGCATACATACAAGCATCCACTTTCCGGCTTTCGGAGTTCTACACTCGTTACTCTCCCCACGCTTATATTGATTACAGCCGGGTATATGTTCGTCATCCTAAACCCCAACGTGAATACGTGCTGCCGAAAGGCTATTTGGAATTACTGGAACAGAAGCGTTACAGTCCCTCGACAATCAAGACTTACAGGATTTATTTCAGTGATTTCATGGAGTATCACAAAGGGCGTAACATTGACCGTCTGAAAGTGGCGGACATCAATCACTATATACTTTATTTGGTAAATGAGAAAAAAATCTCCGTGTCACAACAGAATATGCGCATTAACGCTATCAAGTTCTACTACGAGAAAGTAAAAGGTGGCAAGCGGCAATATTACGGCGGAATTACACGTGCCAAAGAGTACAAGACACTGCCCGAAGTGCTTAGCCGTAATGAGATAAGCCGTATCCTCTCCTGTTTGCCTAACTTGAAACATCATTGCATGATTTCGCTGATATATTCTGCCGGACTAAGAAGAAGCGAACTGCTGAACCTTACCCCGAAAGACATCATTAGCGAACGGATGTTAGTACGCATAATGGGTAAAGGGAAAAAGTGCCGTTATTCATTGTTATCAGAAAAAGTATTGAATGAGCTACGAACATATTACAAAGAGTACCGTCCGAAGAAATGGCTGTTTGAGGGTGATACTTCCGGTGAGCAATATTCGGCAAGTGCATTGGTGAAAATACTGAAAGAAGCTGCCGAACGTGCAGGTATCAAACATCGGGTACATGTACACATGCTCCGTCACTCTTTCGCTACCCATTTACTGGAACAAGGTACTGATCTAAGAACCATACAGGAGTTGCTGGGGCACAATGACATTAAGACAACAAGTATATATCTTCATGTAACGAGTGCCCATAAATCAAGCATACCCAATCCACTTGATACACTGGATGATTCGTGAGGTGTGGATATTAGAGATTAGGAACTACACCATAAGGTGTGGTTATTGAATACATTAGCAAAAACAGAAAGTCTATGAACAAAGGATACTATGTATTAGAAGTAGAGGACACAAGTTCTGCGGAGTTTACAAAGAACTATTGGAAAAAGCAACCAAAATTCTCTTTGAGAGAATATATTAAAGAAAACGGTGCATATCCTGAACAAATTCCCGACTTAAATCTTGAAATTAGGATTTATGATGATGTGGAATTTAATAGGCTGAATGATTTTATTTTCAGTCCGATAGAGCATTTGTGTATATCCGAAAAGGTCAAAAACATCATAGAACTTTGTTCTTTACCCGAACATCGGTTTTTTAATGTAGATGTTTATATGCCTAAAAAAAGGAATAAGGTAGATGCCAACTATTACGCTCTACATTATGACTTTACCTATATTCAAAATAATATATTAGGAATGATTGATTATGAAAAATCTAATATTCGGATAAAAACAAATGCAGGAGAATATCTCTTAGTCAGAGATAGAAAAGATGTAGAGAACTTGCCTATACATAACAAAACTATATCGGAAATGATAAATAAGTTATCTGAAACAGCAAAGCTAAGAGAAAAAAATCAAAAACAAATATCTACTTTATCCGAGGAGTATTGGAGTTTTGAACGAGTTGATAAAATATATTTTAATCGTTCTTTTGATTTTTCAATGGATTTATTTCAAATACCCGACTTTTCATGGATGATCTATATATCTGACAAATTAAAAGAGGAACTTGAACGAAATCGCATTACAGGAATAACATTTTCAATTCCGGGTAATAAACAGTATCTTGTTCATAGACCTAACCCAATATTAGAATGGGTATAATATTTTGCTAACAAGGTCGAGATAACAGCTAAACGCTGTTCCTCACCATTCCATTATCGCTAAATAAATTACAAACTAAAAAATATTGAATATGGAACTTTACATTAAAAAATGGTGGGGCAATTATGTCGGTGGATGCGATGATACCTTTCTATTGCTGGACTATTTCGGAAGTCAGAAACAAAGCAACTTAGAATTAAGCAAAATTTTATCCGATATTCATTTGAATACCTTATTAAAAGAAAACTCGGTGAATGGAGGAGATGTTTATTTTAGCATAAATGAGTCTTACGAACCGCATTTCGATATGGCTATTGATGTAATAATAGACTTGTCTGCCATTTTACTGGAAAGTATAAAAAATGGAAAGGTTGATATAAAAGAATTAGACCCTAATAGCAAATATTCTAATTTCTTTTCTATTTCTACATCAAAAGATGATGCAATGCTACTTCTAAGTGGTCTGAACAAATTTATAAATGCCCCACAAGAATATGAATTAGCAGATTTTATGGATGAAAGCGAATTGGAAGAATTAGTTGGCGACTGTAAGGAGATTAGCGGTATATTAACCAATTGCATTAGCCAAATGTAGCGATAACAAGCACCTGTGCCACCTAACGGCGGCAAGCTGCATCCCATTACCAATAATATAGAACAGATATGGAAACAGAACTAAAAGAAGCTATACAAAATTTGTTGCTTCAATTCATGCAGAATATGCACGAATGGGAAGTTACATGTAATGATATTGAAAAACAGAGTGAACTCTCATTTGAAGAACAGTTTAACAAGCAAAAAGAATTGGTATCAAAAATCTTTTTGACCTACTGTACTCCTCGTGAACGAAAGTATGGCAAACCTAACAGTATATCTTATGGTGTGAAAGGTTCTTATGAATATGATGTTGATGAAGAGAAAATAACCGATATAGTAGATGAAGGAAAAAATAAAATTGTAGTTCACACATACAGAGAAGAGCCTATGCAAGAAAAGATGCAATATATATTCTTACTGAAAAAAGGCAAATGGCTTTTGGATTCTAAGAAAAGATATTCTTCATGGAAGCAAAAATGGATATCTGTTTCCTTATAAATTATATTGGTAACAAGGTAGATCTAACAGCTAAACGCTGTTTCTCACCAAACCATTAGCTACAAACGAATAAAAGTCATGAAACAGGAAATTATAAACCGAATAAAGCAATTAGGTGGTAATATTGCCAATGTAAAAGGAATGTCTTTACAGGAAGATTTATGCGCCATAACTTTCAATACAGCATTGTATAAAAAGCCAATAGATACGCCTTGGTTGTCTGCCGAAGACACAGAGCCAATTATGGGTGTAGGTGATTGGGTGGATGAAAATATAGAATTGTTCAATTATGATAGAGAGGCATTTTATAAGAAAATGGTAGATGCCTACTATACATTAAGTGAAGAACCTCGTGGACAATTATTTTGGGTAGCTAAACCTTTCACTCCACTTCAAAAAGGCACGAAAGATTTTGAAGATTGGAATGATTGGTTTTCCGATGATGATGATGTAGATTTGGACGAAATCATCCAACATTCAAACTGTGCCACTCCTAACTTTGTGGGATTGCTTTGTACAGAGAGTTATCCCAATTATCATTACATCTGTTTATCAGACCTTAATCCCGACAATCCAATAGTGTGGGGCACAGACCATGAGGTGTTTTTTACAGAGGTTACTAATGAAGGAACATTGGAAGATTTCCTAAATAAGTTCATGACTAAAGAGGAGTTTATAGATATTGTAAAACGAAAAATGGAGCAATAAGGAACGTAGCTAACAAGGTCGAGACAACAGCAGAACGCTGTTTCTCACCAAACCATTATCCGCACTAAAAATAACATCATGGTAAGATTTATAAGTGCAACGTATGAATTACATTTCGTTGCTGTAGAATTACAAAGACAAATAATAAAAAGAGTAGCAAACTACATTATTGATAATTTCAATGATTGGACTTGGCAAAATTCAATAAATGATAAACTGCGTAAAGCAGAAAATCATAATACTGCGTTATTAGTTGTTTTAAGGTTATTTCATCAAAGCGAAATAGAAAAAGGCAAACTAAAGTCGTATGCTCGGTATATAAAGGCAAAAGAAAAGCTTGTTATTGACCAAATGTTTGCTTTGGATGACTACTTGAATTTGACAGAAGATGAAATTAGGCAAAAACTCTGCACTGATATTTGTAATTACGTTTGCGAAATGTTGAAAAAATACAAAGACCGCTTTCAAGATTTTGATGCAATGGCTTTTATTCCATTGTTCAAAACACAAATGGATAGAATTAAAAATAATGAACTTCCATATTTATGATTATGGAAATAAATTAAGCGGATAACATGCACCTGTTCCGCCTAACGGCGGCAAGCTGCAACCCATTAAATGCAATTATATGGAACTACCAAACACACTATACGATCAAATAGAGAAATTGTCAAAGCAAGGAAATAAGGCAATGGATGATAAAGATTATCAAAATGCTATGGTCTTTTTTCAGAAAGCCGAAGAACTACTCCCTCTTCCTAAAGAAAAATGGGATGCCTATATTTGGCTTTCCGCTTCTGTTGGCGATGCCTACTTTATGATGCAGGATTATGGAACATCATTAAATTATTTCTGCCGATGTTACAAATTAGGAGAGATAGATAATCCTTTCATTCTACTACGCATAGGAGAAAACTATTTTGAATTGCAAGATTATAATAATGCAAAAGAGTTTCTTCTCCGCACCTATATGATTGAAGGAAAAAAGATATTCAAAAATGGGAAAAAGTATTTGCAGTGGCTTTCTGAAAATGTGGATTTGAAACAGAAAAAATCCTCTTCAAAAACAATTACTGCTAAAACAAAAGTATTTCCCGCTTTCGATGAAGACGGAGACCTGTTCAATCAATATATAGACGAAACCGCACTTTGCGAAAGTCATGAACATGAAAAGATGATTGACTTAATCAAACGCTATTGGGATATGTTGCCCGAACCTAAAACAGCACAAAATTTGGGCTATCATCTGTTATGTGACATGGTAATTACATACTTGCGAATGCAGGAATATACAATGGCTCTACACTGGGCGAGGGTTTTTGATACTTTTGATTTTGTATCGGATGGTCGTATTGATTCAGGCGAAAAAGATTATTATGTGGCTGTCTGTTACTATAAGAATGAGGATATAAATAAGGCAAAGGAATATTTTACTGCCGCTAAGGTAAAATCAAAAGGTAGATGCTTTGCCAATTTGTGGGGAGATGAATATAAAAAGATATGCAAGGAATTAAACATTTAACAAGGTCGAGATAACAGCTTAACGCTGTTCCTCACCAAACCATTATAAACATAAATGAAGCTGTATGGAAGACTTTGAAATTCTTAATAAATTTGATAATGACAAGTTGATAGACGTAGTGAAAAATTATAAGCGTTATGGCTATGATGATAAACTTCGTGATTATGCTATCAACTTATTGGGAGAGAGAGGGTGGAGCAGAGAAGATTTGCAACAATTTGGTTATTTAACAAACTACGATTATGATGAAGCTGAAAAACAGTATAAAGCATACAATAGAAATTCATTGATAGGTATTTGTACGCTTGTATTCAGTGGGGGAATTTTAGTTGTCGTTTATTTAATCTTTCTAATATTGGCTTATCGGAATGTTGCAAAATTCTATAACGCATTAGGGCGCAATCAAGATGAAACCGCATTATTCAACGCCCTTGGCGTGCTGGCTTATTTTCATCTAAAAGGAAGAATGAAAGAAGAATTGAAAGGAATAAGATAAGTTTATAACAATCACCTAAACAGCTAAACGCTGTTAGCAGAATTACATAATAAACGATAGAAATGAAAAGATGGATAGTATATATTGTATTGTTGCTTGGTATTGCCAGTTGCGGAACATTAGTTTACAAACGTCAAATCACGGGTAACTATTACCTGATAGCCGTAGACTCGATGGAAGATTTGGGAGTATGTTACCATAACGCTTCCGACATCTATGCGGGCATCGGGGGACATGGTGTGTATGAAGTGGGCAACGATGAGCATTTCATCATCACAAAGAAATACAAGGAAGTGCCGAGAACGGGACGGGACAGCCTTTTCACCACCTACGATAAAAGTATAACGGAATATTGCATCATCCCGATAGACAATACACAGACGTGGGATGCACAGGATAACTTTTTCGGTCCTCTAACCCGACAGGAATTTGAAACCAAACGAAAGGAACTCGGAGTAGCGGATCATATTGTTTTCAAAAGTCCGTATAGTTACTGACAATTAGTGAAAACAGGAATTGACATGATTCGAGAACAGATAGCAAAACAGAAAGCAATAGTCAATCAAAATAAAACAAAAAGAATATAAGATGAAAGTATCGGTAATTTTGTTTTCAACACGTCGAATACTCCCGAAAAGCGGGAAAATGAGGTGTTCGGCGATCCTTTGGAACGTATCTGGAAAGATTGCATTTTCGATTTTTGCGGAGTTACCATTTTTGACCGGAGAATGTACCGTGTGGCTGCGGACAGTTCGGCAGAACAGCGGGAGAACTGGCTCGAAGAAGTAAAAAGTATGATAAACAACTATTTCCTGACCAAGTGAAAGACATAAAAAAAACGGATAATTATTTTGAGCGTAACCGGATAACCCGGCAAGCACGAAATTACAGGTACAACTTTGTTGACTACCTCTATTATCAGGGAGAGCGATACAGCAAGAAATATCCAAGAAGTTCAGGCAATATGTTAATAACATTGTATTGGATCGGGTTTGTTTTCTTTCCGCTTCTACCTTTTTTTGCTCCTCACTATACCAATATACTGGGAGATATATTGGTGAAAATAAATTTAACGGATAATCTTCATCCGATACTGGAGGTAGTGATTTTTCTTTTTCCAATATTTGTTGCAATAGCACTTCCGCCGGATCTGTGGTGTTTGTTGAGATACAGAAAAAACAGGGTGGCGGCTATCAAGCACCACTACCGACAAAGTATATGGAAGGATGCGATTCCTATGTGGCTGTTGTGGATGATTCCTACCTTATTTGATCTGTTATCATTATTTGTAATCTATGTAACAACAAAAAAATAAACCAAAGGAAATAATGAAAGCGAAATTGAAATATCCGATATTTGAGTTCAGCCCGGACGAGAATATGGTTTACACCTTTTGGGAGGAGAACCAAACCACGCAGCTTGCCATACTGAAAGAGGCTGACGGGTGGAAGGGTGAGATAGTGATAGATTCCACCGGGACAAAGTACACCGTCAAACGTTCCTATATGACCGGATGGAAAGGCATACACGGATTCACGGGGATGCACACGGGGATGATTCGTTACGAAACGGAGTATGAAGATACTACCGAACCTTTCTCCCTGCGCCAACTGCAAGAGAGGATAGCGGAGAGATACCCCAAAGGATGGTGGTTCGAGGAAGAATGCTGGGACAGCGCGGAAGATTTCCGGCAAACGATTTTCGCTTGCAAGTCTTTTGAGGAACTTGCCGAAGTTATGATGCCCCGTCCCCTGACGATGCGTACACGCATTGTCAAATGGCTGCATCCCACCCCGCAGGAAAAGAAAATGCGGATAAAATTTCTTATCTTTTTGATTGTATATTTGGCGGTATGCTACCTGATATTCGGGTGGCAACGCTAAGCGGGGAGAATATGGATAACAGAACAACACAAGTTATTAAATATGGAGAAACAGATTACATCATTACTATTAGCAAACAATCTCGACAATGACCTTATACAGCATATTAAGGAACTGGGAGATAAAATAAAGTGGCTGCGGCATAACAACCGGAACATGAATAACTACTTGGAACTGGAACCGTTCAGCAAGGACGGGAAATTGTGTCAGTGCATTTGTGGCACACTGAAAGCGTTGCCGGAAGTGCCGACTATCGCCGAATATAAGGATTACAAGGAGATAATTATCCTGCTGGGACTATCGACCACCCATTACCAAATACTGGATGAACTGGCGGAACAGCACCGTTACAGGGACGATGTGCCTGAACTGTTAGTGTACTGCGATGCGCTGCACTGGATGCGTCCGGGACGGAAACACCTGTGCGACGTGTACAATACGGTGTGCTACGCCTTCCACCGCCTGCGATTGCATCCGGTAAAGGACAGTACCCTGCTGGTAACGGAAAAGGAGCTGCGACACGTAGAACGTATGTTGCCGGAACTCGGCAGGCAGACTTTCGTGGAAATGGTACGGTTGAAGGGTTACAGGGTGTACGACGCTGAAAAGCTGGCGGAGAAGTGCGGCATGGAATACGGTGCGTTCCGCCGGAAGCTAAAGAAAATGACAGGGTACACGACAAGCCAGTGGATAAAGATAGAACGGGCAAGGGACGTGGAACATTACCTGAAAAATACAAACCACACGCTGACCGAAGTGGCGTTCATGACCGGGTTTTCATCCACATCGAACCTGAACGACTTCTGCAAGAAGTACCTGCTCGACACGCCGGGCGAGATACGAAGAAAAGCGCAAAAAACAAAAAATTGCACGCTGTGAAGAATAGAATGTGAAAAATGAAGTATAAAGTACTGATTTAAAGCCTGTAACTTTGCACCCGATTAATAAAGGAACGATTAATTATGGGACAACAGAATTTGAATGAATACTTTACCGACCTTTTGCAAAAGGTCGATTTGCAGATACAGGACTTTGAAGATAACAATAACGACCCTTTCAGCTTGTGTAAGCAGGTCATTGACTACCTGCAAGAAATCATGGGGGAGCTGAAAACCTTTATCATTTCCTACTCTTTCACCAGCAAGGAAGAAGAAATTTGTTTCTTCAAAGAACAAAAGCCCGTGATAGCGAGTAAAATCATCTATTACAATACGGTTTACCAGTTTGAACTACGTTTTCCCAACGGCAGCGAAGAAACGCAAAAGGCGTTCATTATGGCGGAAACCGACCGTATTTTGGCGCATTTCCAACGCAATATAAGTTTCTACCAGTATTACCGGACAAAAGCCACCTATTTAGACCATAAATATTTCCTGCGTGGGAAACCTGATATTCATATACTTATAGACAATTTCTATTATGAAGCAGACCCACAGTTCAGCACCAGTTATGATTATAAGGTAGCCAAAATATTAGCCCTCGAACTGTTTGCCATTTATCTCACCAACCGATTGAATGAACTTGAACGGCGTTTTCAACGTCAGCAGGTCAAAAACGGGAATATCAAGAAGCTGCTCCAATGGACGGGGACAAAACGGGCATTGGTGGAACTTATCTACGCACTCTACACCAATGGCGATTTCAATAAGGGAACGGTTGATATTAAGGATATTGTATCTTACTTTGAAGACATATTCGACATAGATTTAGGTGATTTCTACCATACCTACATGGAGCTTAAATCACGCACAAATGACCGGACACATTACCTGAACACCTTGCAAAAACGTTTACTGCGCCGGATGGAAGAACAGGAGTGAGCTTTCTTCGATTAACAAATTTTATTTCGCCACAGGTGGGTTCACCTGTGGCTTTTTATTTTCCCGAACCGCCCAACTTTGCCGCAAATCAATTAGTTAATGAAATGGACGTAATAACAGTAGAAACAAAAGCCTTTAAGGAATTGATGGCAAAAATCAACGTGATTGCCAACTATGTATTTTCCCGTCAGGACGACTGCAAGGAGAATGAGGATGATATTTGGGTGGATAGTTACGAAGTATGTACTTTCCTGAAAATAAGTGACCGCACGCTGCAACGGCTTCGCTCCAAAGGAGAAATAGCCTACTCCACCATCCGGGGACGCAATTTCTATAAAATAGGAGAAATTAAACGGCTGCTTGAAAGCCGTTTAATCAAAAGCAATGACGAATGTATGCGTAACCTGATAACCAACCACAAACTGTATGTTAAGGAAAGAAGAAATCTTAGAGAGGACAAATAACGGTCTGAACGTGTTCAAGCACTACATTTCGGGTACATGGCGTGTGGGGCGTAATTTTCTCAATCCGTTGTATGAGGACAGCAAAGCGTCCTGTAACATCTATTTTGACCGCCGTAGCAATAGTTATAAGCTGAAAGATTTCGGGAATGACAGCTATTCCGGCGACTGTTTCTTTTTCGTAGGTAGGCTCAAAGGGCTGGATTGTAACAATTCAGGGGACTTCATCGAGATTTTGCAGATTATTGACCGGGATTTGTCATTGGGGATTTCAGAGGGTAATCCGATGCCTGTGCCCCAAGCGTTTAAGGAACTGGAAAAGCCTGTGCCTGTTCCGGTAGAACGTATTGGCAGACCCTACACATTTAAGGAGAGGAAATTTACCGCTTCCGAACTGGAATACTGGCAACCATACGGCATTACCCCTGAAATACTGGAACAGTATAAGGTCTGTTCAGTGGTTCAGTTCCAAAGTGAAAATGCAGAGGGCAATCCGTTTTCTTATTCTTCCTCTAAGGAAGAACCTATTTACGGATATAAGAACAAACGTTTCATCAAACTGTACAGACCGTTTTCCAAGACCCGCTTCCTGTATGGCGGAAATATCGGCGAGAACTATTGCTTCGGGCTGGAACAACTACCCAGCAAAGGCGATACCCTGTTTATTACGGGTGGGGAAAAAGATGTCATGTCGCTGGCAGCACATGGTTTCCATGCGATTTGCTTTAACAGCGAAACGGTAACCGTCCCGCCTAATATAATCTATAAACTCACATTCCGGTTCAAACATATCATATTGCTTTATGATATGGATGCGACCGGATTAGAAAGCGCAAGAAAGCATGAGAAACAACTCTGTGAATACGGGGTGAAACAGTTGTTACTGCCTTTGCAGGGAACAAAAACTGAAAAGGATATTTCTGATTATTTCCGGGCGGGCAACAGCCGGGAGAACTTTATCAAGCTATTTATCGACTTCTTAGATACAATCTATAATGAAACAATGACTATGCTTAAATCGTGTGAGATTGATTTTAATAATCCTCCGGCAAAAGCGCAGGAAATCATTTCGGCGGGTGACGTTCCACTGGGAACACAGGGGAACTTGTGTTGCATCACTGGCGGAGAGGGAACAGGGAAAAGTAATTATGTGGCAGCACTTGTGGCGGGTTCAATCCGTCCGGCAAATGTGCAGGTTGATACGCTGGGTATCAATGTAAGTGAGAACACGAAACATAAAGCCGTCCTGCTTTATGATACGGAACAATCGGAAGTACAACTGTTCAAGAATGTAACCAACCTGATAAAAAGGGCGAAACAGACAGACAAGCCCGATGAATTTAAGGCTTTCTGCCTTACGGGTATGTCCCGCAAGGAACGTCTGCACGCCATTGTTCAGAGCATGGATAGATATTATTACCAGTACGATGGTATTCAGTTGGTGGTGATAGACGGTATCGCCGACCTTGTGCGGTGTGCCAATGACGAAGCGGAAAGTGTGGCAATCATAGATGAACTGTACCGACTGGCAGGAATATATAAGACCTGTATCATTTGTGTGCTGCATTTCATACCCAACGGCTTAAAGCTCCGGGGGCATTTAGGCTCGGAACTGCAACGAAAAGCGGCTGCCATCCTTTCCATAGAGAAAGACGAAGATCCGGCTTTGTCTGTGGTAAAAGCCCTGAAAGTAAGGGATGGCAGCCCGCTGGATGTTCCCTTAATGCTCTTTTCGTGGGACAAGGCAGCCGGAATGCACCTTTACAGGGGTGAAAAGACCCGTGAGGAAAAAGAGAAACGCAAGGAAAAGGAACTGGTCGGCGTTGCCCGTGACGTGTTCGGCAGACAGGAACATATCACCTACATAGACCTGTGCGAACAGATACAGCAAATTTTGGACGTGAAAGAACGCACCGCAAAAAGCTATATCCGCTTCATGCGGGAAAAGGATATTATTATCAAAGACCCTTCCAACCAAAGTTATTTTATGATTGGTTTAATTTAATCAGGCAGCCTTATGTATATAGACAAAGAAGATTTTACCGCATGGATGGAACGTATCATGGATAGGTTCGATATGCAGGACAAGAAGATAGACCGGGTAATAAACGGGCGTAACTGCTTGGATGGTGAAGAACTGCTGGATAATCAGGACTTGTGCCTGCTCTTGAAAGTAGCCCCCCGGACACTGACCCGTTACCGGAAAAAAGGAATACTCCCTTACCTTATGCTGGATGGCAGGTGTTATTACCGTGCAACCGACGTACACAAGTTAATCCGTGAGAAAACCGATTAATTTTTTCTTTTCTAATAGCTTTCAATCCTGTTTTGTCGTGAGATAAGGCAGGATTTCTTCGTCTTGTATGCCGGAGTTTTCAGGTATTTAGCTAACTTTGCAAAAGTTACATAAGAAAATAACGGCGACGGAACAGTAACCTGTGATTTCGCCTTTATATATAACATATACGTTCGCCGAACGTCCCGATACGAAAACTGGCACTTTTCAAAACAAGGGGATTTTCAGCGCAAGGTTTATGCTATGGTTTATCATAGCGTGGTCTTGCCTGTTTCCTTGTTTGGGTATGCCAGTACCTCGTATCGAAGCAGTGTGAGTGCCACGCTTCTTTTTTAGATATTGGCGAACAGTTTGAAAAGGATTATAAACTGTTTAATACCCAATAATATGAAGCCAATAAAAGCGAATATCGCCGTATCTCTGGACGGGTTTATCGCAACACCGGACAATGAACTGGACTGGATGCCCCAAAATGTGAAAGCTTTGTTGAATAAAGAATACGAAGTTGCAAATTACCTGCTACTGGGTGCGAATACCTATACTTATATTTTTGAACATTGGGGCGGATGGCCGTACAAAAGTAAAAAGACTTTTGTAGTGTCCCACTACGATACCAATGTGACGGAAAAGAAGAATGTAACCTTTCTTACCGATATGCCGTTACGTGCGGTCAATGAACTTAAATCAAGTTCGGAAACCGATATTCAGGTTATCGGTGGCGGCAAGTTCATAACCTCGCTGATCGAAGCGTCCCTGCTGGATGAAATAACCCTGTATATTGTTCCGGTCATGCTGGGGGACGGTATCAGGTTCATAGGAAAAACATTCGGGTCGAAGTGGGAACTGACCCAAAACAAGATACTGGATAATCAAGTCGTTTGCCTGACCTACCGATATAAAGGAGAGTGATTAAAAAAGCACCCGGTATCCCTCCGGGTGCTTCAACCACAAAAATTTCAATTATAAATTTATCTATAATGAAACTTTCCGTGGCAAATATAACGATTTCCATCTTATTTTTGGGGCTTTCCTTTCTTTTCAGGAAATACGAAAGTAACATTAAACTGCCCGTCAAAAGCAAGTGAAGCGTCAAAGACTTTGCCGTTTTTACTTTTGAACCCTTTGATTAGCCCGGTTTTCCCGGTAGTCACCAGTTCGGTAATCTGTTTGTCCGTTAGCTGCTTTTCGCTCTTGTTGCGAAAGATGGTAACGGAACAATCCACATTGGAACACTTGGCGACTTTCGGATAAAACAGAATACGTCCGGTCTTGCATTTCGGGCAGACACAATTACCACCCGAAGCGAACGAAAGCTGAACATCCAAAAGTTCAGCCGTGATTTGCCTTGCGTACACCTCGATACCTTTGCGGAACGTGTCGGGGTTCATTTCCCCGCTTTCTATTTTGGCAAGCGTATTTTCCCACATGCCCGTCATTTCTACGTCCGCTATTTTCTTGTCCCGGATGATGTTGTAAACGGCAAGCCCTTTCTCGGTCGGGACAAGGTTCTTTTTCTCCCGGATGATGTACTGGCGGGAAAACAGCGTTTCGATAATGGCTGCCCTTGTTGCGGGTGTACCGATACCCGTGTCTTTCATGCTTGCTTTCAGTTCTGCGTTTTCCAGTTCCTTACCCGCCGTTTCCATCGAAGAAAGCAGGCTGCTTTCCGTGTGTAACGGTTTGGGCTTGGTCTGCTTCTCCAACAGTTCAATACCGGAAAGCGGCAGACTGTTACCGTCCTGCATCACGGGTAAAGCGGTGTTATCTTCCCCGTCCTCTTTCTCACCGAATACGGCACGCCATCCGGCGGACTTGGTTACAGAACCTTTAACAGTGAAAAGCGACCCTTCACACTCCAGCGTTACACTGGTAACGTCTTTGACGCATTTTTCAGAAAAGGCTTCCAACATCCGTCCGGCTATCAGATCATAGATTGCCTGTTCGTCCGCTTCCATCTTGCCGGGCAAGTTTTCGGTTACAATCAAGGCGTGGTGGTCTGTTACCTTGCCATCATTTACGGAACGGGGATTTAAGGCTTTGCCTTTCATCCCTGCGGCATACCCGGAAAAGCGGGTGTACTGCTCCAAATTAATAAACCGTTCCGGGATTTCCTCGAATACGTCCTGTGATATGTAACGGCTTCCGGTTCGGGGATAGCTGATAAGTTTACCCTCGTATAATTTTTGTGCGATGGATAATGTTTGTAAGTATTCGATAAACTCCCTCGTATATTGGGTAACGTATGTTCATAATGTCGT
>OCAN01000378.1_pt1 | contig 45287 bp, 40 predicted proteins | sample 1538321 | NCBI WGS metagenome assembly OCAN01 (sample SAMEA2580294, study PRJEB22360) | human gut metagenome | biome: human gut; feature: human-associated habitat; material: faeces | place: Denmark | collected 2008/2010 | reverse complement strand
ATCAAAAGGAGGGTATTCATGGCAGATCTTCAAACCCGATATCTGGAACGGCTTGCAGAGCTTTATCCTACAGTAGCTGCGGCTTCTACGGAAGTTATTAACCTTGAGGCCATTTTAAATCTTCCTAAGGGAACGGAGCATTTCCTTACAGATATCCACGGGGAAGCAGAGGCATTTTCCCATGTGCTGAAAAATGGTTCCGGCGCAGTGCGGCGCAAGGTAAATGACGTGTTTGGGAATACGCTGTGCAGAGAAGATAAGCGTAGTCTGGCAACGCTGATCTATTATCCCAGAGAGAAAATGGCGCAGATTTTAGAGCACACGGCAAATAAGGAGGACTGGTATAAGATTACTCTTTACCGTCTTATAGAGGTCAGCAAGCGTTCCGGCAGCAAATACACCCGTTCTAAGGTGCGCAAGGCGCTGCCGCCGGAATTTGCCTATGTCATTGAAGAGCTGATGACGGAAAAGGCAGATATCCGAGACAAAGAATCCTATTACACCGCCATTATCGCCACGATTATACGGGTGGGCCGGGCGGAGGAGTTTATAAGAGCTCTCTGTGAGCTGATCCAGCGCCTGGTCGTTGACCATCTGCACATATTGGGGGATATTTATGACCGCGGCCCCGGTCCGCACCTGATCATGGATAAGCTGATGCAGTATCACTCTCTGGATATCCAGTGGGGCAACCATGATGTGCTCTGGATGGGAGCGGCTGCAGGGCAGAGGGGCTGTATAGCAAATGTGATCCGTATCTGCGCCAGATATGGGAATCTGGATATTTTAGAAGACGGTTATGGCATCAATCTGCTTCCTCTTGCTACCTTTGCCCTGGAAACCTATGGGGATGATCCCTGCATCTGCTTTGCCTTAAAGGGAAGCCATCCATGCAGTCCCGGAGAAAAGGAACTGAATCTGCGTATGCACAAGGCCATTTCCATTATCCAGTTTAAGGTAGAAGGCCAGCTGATCAAGGAGTATCCGGAGTTTGGTCTGGAACGCCGCCTCCTTCTTCACCGGATCAATTATGAAAATGGCACCATTGTTCTGGATGGAAGACGTCTGCCCATGAAGGATATGCATTTCCCTACGGTGGATCATGCAGATCCCTACCGGCTTTCTCCTGAGGAAGAGTCCATTATGGAACGGCTGGAAAAGGCATTTTTAAACTGTGAAAAGCTTCAGCAGCATATGCGGTTTCTTCTGGCAAAGGGAAGCCTGTATAAGGTATATAATCAAAACCTCCTCTATCACGGCTGCGTTCCCCTTTGTGAGGACGGAAGCTTAAAGGAAACGTCTGTTTACGGAAAGCGCTATAAAGGCAGGGGACTTTATGATGTGCTGGAAAGCTATATCCGCAGAGGCTTTATGGCGGAGGATGAGACGGAACGAAAAAGGGGCCGGGACATCATGTGGTACATATGGCTGGGAGAAAATTCCCCGCTTTTTGGAAAGGATAAGATGGCTACCTTTGAACGGTATTTTCTGGAAGATGAGGAAAGCCATAAAGAAAAGAAAAATCCCTATTACCGGATGCTTGAAAATGAAAAAACCGTAGATATGATCCTGGGAGAATTTGGGCTGGGCGGAGAGGAGAGCCATATCATCAATGGCCATGTTCCTGTCAAGTCGAAAAATGGGGAAAATCCGGTTAAATGTGGCGGAAAGGTTCTGGTAATTGACGGCGGCTTTTCCAGAGCTTACCAGAAAGAGACGGGAATCGCCGGATATACCCTGATTTATAATTCCTACGGCCTGATCCTGGCAGCTCATGAACCCTTTGAGTCCAGGGCAGCCGCCATTGAACAGGAAAGCGATATCTATTCGGAGGATATTATTGTAAAACGGACAGCCAGCCGGAAGCTGGTAGGAGATACGGACACGGGACAGCAGCTGAAGGAAAAAATCGCAGATCTGGAACAGCTGTTAAAGGCCTACCGTGACGGCCGGATCGCAGAACGGTTTGGGAGAAGATAAAAAGGTGAAAGGATACGCATGAATATACAGATTTTTGGAACGAAAAAGAGCTTTGACAGTAAAAAAGCAGAGCGGTATTTTAAGGAGCGGGGGATTAAATACCAATTTATAGATATGAAGGAAAAAGGGCTCAGCAAAGGAGAATTTAACGCTGTATGCCGGGCTGTGGGAGATTATGAAAAGCTTATTGATCCGGACTGCAGGGATAAGGATCTGTTGGCTCTGATCCGGTATATTGCAGAGGAAGACAGAGCAGAAAAGATTCTGGAAAATCAGAAGATCCTTAAGGTGCCGATCGTCCGTAATGGAAAACAGGCAGCCATAGGCTATGAACCGGATATATGGAAAGAATGGAAATAGCCACGAAACAGAAGAAAGTTAAATAAAATCCTGGTGTCTGAGCTGGGGGTGTGTTATATGTGACTTAATTACAGACATATTTCCCGCAATCCGCTATACTCGATATAAAATTAAGCCGTTTCGGTATTGGCCGGCGGCCGATAGAAACTGAGAGCGGAGGAAGAATATGGCAACGGGAGTTAGAAAGAAAAGGAAAGCATCCGTAGACAGCCGCCTGTGCGTGGCCTGCGGCTGCTGCGTAAAGGTTTGTCCCTTAGGGGCAATCTATGTGGCAGATGGAATGTGGGCTCAGGTGAATTTGGAAAAATGCGTAGGCTGCGGAAAATGTGCAAAAAAATGCCCGGCTTCCGTGATTGAGATCAGGGAGGTGGGATGATGAAAAAACACTGGTATGATTATATGTGGATTTTGTCCCTGACCTATCTGATCCTGGGATTTTTCAATATTATGTTTGCATGGCTGGGACTTTTATGCTTTTTTATCCCCCTGATCATTGCATTGGTGCAGGGGAATAAAGGCTACTGTAACCGCTACTGTGGCAGGGGGGAGCTTTTTGGGCTGTTAGGCGGCCGGCTGGGGCTTTCCAGGAAAAAGGACATTCCGGGATGGATGAAAAGCAGGGCGTTTCGATACGGTTTTCTGGTGTTCTTCCTCATTATGTTCTGCCAGATGCTGTGGAATACGGTTCTGGTATTTACAGGAGCTTCTGATTTAAAGCAGGTTGTGACGCTCTTGTGGATATTTAAGCTTCCATGGCACTGGGCCTACCACGGAACCCTGTTCCATCCCGGCACAGCCCAGTTTGCCTTTGGATTTTACAGCGTGATGCTGACCTCTACCATATTAGGACTCATTACCATGGTGCTGTTTAAGCCCCGCAGCTGGTGCGTATACTGTCCCATGGGAACCATGACCCAGCTGATCTGCAAAGGGAAAAATGGTAAAAAATAGATATCTGTGATCGAAAAGCCAGACGCGTTCGTATTACCTGCGTCTGGCTTATTTTATGATTCGGCCAGTTTTCTAAGTCGTTTTTCATCGGTAATGTTAATCATCCCCCGGCTGAGTTTTACCATGCCTTCCTCCTGGAAGTAACGCAGCATCCGAGTTACTACCTCTCTGGCAGTACCCAGATGGCCTGCAATGGTTTCATGGGTGATTTTTAATCCGGAACTTCCTTCCAGAGCCATTTCCTCTAAAAGAAAGGAGGCCAGTCTCCGGTCAAAGGTTTTCCACATGATCTGTTCAATGAGCCACATCACCTCAGAAAAGCGGGCTGCCATGATCTCATTTGTATAATTGGAGACAGCAGCAGATTCCTCCATGAGACGTTTGTAGATCACTGCTGGTATGATGCAGATGTTAGAATCCTTTTCCGCCTCGATCGTAATGTCAAACTGGATATTTTTCATAATGCAGGAAGCAGAAAAAAGACAGATATCCCGCTCCAAAAGCCGGTACAGCGTGACCTCACGTCCTTCCTCGGAAATCATATAGACCCGCAGCTGGCCTTTTTTTATAAGTACGAGTCCCAGGCAGTCAGAGCTTCCATTATACAAAACAGTGCCTTTTTTCACATCCCGGCAGATAAGATGGGTGGATATAAGCTCCTGCTGGGCCGGGGTCAGGTGGTTCCAGACTGAAAAATTATTACTAAGATCCATAAGTATAGCACCTCCCTATGCTGTTTTTAGTATAAAGTCGAGACTGTGATCTGTCAATGAAGGTATTTTTTAACAGGATGCTTTTTCTGTCATTTGCATAAAATCACATCTGTTTACGCATAATATTTCCAATCGCCGGATGTTTTCAATGGAAAATACGGTCTGATATGGGAAAGGAGCACATAGCAGATGGAACAGAAGAAAGGAAAAGCGACGGTAGCGTTTGCACGGCCTCCGGTTATCTGCGGAGCAGCCAGTATAGTTGGAAAGAAGGAAAGTGAAGGGCCCTTAGGACCGTTTTTTGACCGTCATATCATGGATGATGGAAAGGGGATGGAAAACTGGGAGCAGGCAGAGAGCTCCATGCAGAAGGCGGCTGCAGATCTGTCCATTACAAAAGCCGGACTGAAACGGGATGATATCCGTTATCTTTTTGCAGGAGATCTGCTGGGACAGCTGATTGCCACCTCTTTTGGAACCGTAGATCTGGAAATTCCCCTCTTTGGGCTTTACGGGGCCTGTTCCACCATGGGAGAGGCCATGAGCCTGGGAGCAATGATGGTAAATGCAGGCTATGCGGATCATGTGCTATCCATGGCGTCCAGCCATTTTGCCACCGCAGAAAAACAGTTCCGTTTTCCTCTTGCCTACGGGAACCAGCGCCCTATGTCTTCTACCTGGACGGTGACTGGGTGCGGGGCAGTCGTCATTGGGAAAGAGGGGCAGCCGGGACTGGCAAAGATCACGGCATTTACTGCCGGAAAAGCGATCGATATTGGAGCCAGAGATTCTATGAATATGGGAGCTGCCATGGCTCCGGCGGCATTTCATACAATCGAACAGAATCTGGAGGATCTTGGAACGGATGAGACCTGGTATGACAGGATCATCACCGGAGACCTGGGAGAGGTAGGAACGCAGATCCTGTTGGATCTGATGGAGAAAAAGGGGCGCAGCCTGAAGGAACGCCATATGGACTGCGGCGTTGAGATTTACAGCAAAGAAACCCAGGATACCCATGCAGGAGGAAGCGGCTGCGGCTGTTCTGCGGTTACGCTGTGCGCGGCGATCCTTCCAAAAATCCGGGAGGGAATCTGGAAACGTGTTCTTTTTGTGCCTACAGGCGCTCTTCTTTCTACGGTAAGTTACAACGAAGGACAGACCATCCCGGGAATTGCCCATGGGGTGGTAATAGAGCATTTGGAATAATGGGGGAGGCCCTAAAGGCCGGATCCAGCATAAATAAGGAGCAGATATATGGATTATATAAAAGCATTTGTTACAGGAGGCATTATCTGTGCTCTGGTTCAGATCCTGATGGAAAAGACGAAACTGATGCCGGGACGGATCATGGTACTGTTAGTCGTTTCAGGAGCCATTCTGGGGGCGGTAGGGATTTATGAGCCCTTTCTTTCCTGGGCCGGAGCCGGAGCCAGCATTCCCCTTCTGGGCTTTGGAAATACGCTTTTTAAGGGGGTAAAAACTGCGCTGGCAGAGGAAGGAGTATTGGGATTATTTAAAGGTGGGCTGACCGCCGCATCTGCCGGAATCACCGGGGCTCTCATATTCGGGTATTCAGCTTCCGTACTTTTTAAGCCCAAGATGAAGTGAGGGGAAGTTTAATACTTTAAAACTATTGCATATGTCCCTGGCAATCTGGTATAATTGGAAAAAATCCCGCCGGGAGAGAACTGGCGGGTTCTTTTTAGAAAAACGTATTTTTAAAATATTATATGAGGCAGATATATGAAAGACAAGAGATCAAACCGCTATAAAACTGCAGCCTGGATTCTTTTGATCGCTGGTATTGTTTCTTTTTCCGTTATCAATATTTTTTCGCTGTTTTTTCACTATTCCAACCGTATACATAATGAAATTCTTAACCGTAATATGGAGCAGATTTCCCTTTTATCTGACTATATTGTAAAGATTATACGAAGTGAGATGAGGCATTGTACAGAGATTTTAAATATAGGTGAGGAAAATTTCAGCGTACCAGAGAAAATGACTTCCGCGGAAATCGTAAAACAACTTCAGGAAATCAGGAGCAGGGCGGGATTTGCACAGATAGGCATTATGGATCAGGAAGGGAATACCATAGACGATACGGGAGACCGCTGGCAGATAGATGACAGTGAGCTTTTGGCTGCTATGGAAAAGGGGAGAGCTTATGTTTCTGATGTGTTTACCAGCGGCCGGCAGGATACCAGCCAGATCATGATCATGGTGCCTCTGTGGGAATTACAGAAGCAGAAAAGGGGATGGGTTTTAGAGATCTTTATGAAAGAGCGGACCGGGCGCTTTATAAGGCGAAGGAACAGGGGCGGGACGGATATTATATTGCAGAGTAAGACGGCGGAAGATCCTATAGGGCCAGCTTGACGCTGCAAAAAAAGAATCTGTGAAACAGTATGTAAAATACAGCTGTATTCACAGATTCTTTTTATTCTCTTTAAATATCAGTTCTGTCGGACGCCGGGCCCCGAATTTTCCCACTGCGGTCGGGTTTGTGGCTCATAACCGGGGCCGATGGGAGAGATGGTTACATTTTCGCCGGAGCCACCAGTCTCATCCGAGCCAAAGGAAGGTGCGATAATGGTAGAATTGCCGGAATGAATGGTGCAGGTACCTGGTATGGAAAATACGGAATCATCCGTTGCCAGATTTTCCTCTCCCTCAGGCAGTACCATGCATACCTTTGTTGTCTTTTCCGTGCAGTACGGAGTGGGGCGCAGGCCGGACTGGGCGCAGACGGTTACAGCCACATGCTTGTCGCAGACCTCGGACGGAGCGGTTCCTTTAGCAAAGTATTCCGTATATACGGCGCTGCCTCTTGGGTCGTGATCGCAGACGCCGGGTACTGCCCGTTTGCCGGATTTGCGGCAGATTTCGGCCGTTTCCACGCTGTCTGGAACGGGAAATCCGGGATCAGAAAGCCCCTCATGGACACGGTTCATGATATTGCGCCAGATATCCTTATGGAAAGAGGTACCTCCGTTTCCGGCAGAGAGTTTCTGATTGCTGTCACAGCCGCCCCAGACACCGGCTGTATAGTAGGGAGTAAAACCTACAAACCAGATATCATTATTTCCGGTGGTAGTGCCGCTCTTGCCGGCTGCAGACATTCCAGACAGGGCTGCTCTGGTACTGGTGGAATTGATGGATACGCCGGAACGCGCAAATTTCCGGTTTGCTTTCATGGAATCCGCCATGGCATCTGTAAGCAGAAAGGCAGTGGAATCCTTTAATACCTGCCGTGTTTCAGGCTCATTGTTGATGAGCACATTCCCGTCATGATCCAGGATCTTTGTAAAGAACCGGGGTTTTGTATACACACCGCCGTTTGCGATGGAGGCATAGGCGGCAGTGAGTTCTAAGTTGGAAACGCCCTTTGTGAGTCCGCCCAGAGCCTGGGCAGCGCCGAGATCATTTTTTGTCATGGAAGTAATTCCCATTTTTTCAGCGTATTCCATGCCAAGCTGGGGCGTTACGGTTTCCATCAGAGCCCGCACTGCTACGATATTCATGGAGTAAATGATGCCTTCACGGATATTAGAATAGCCTACAAAGCCTTTCCCGGAACCCCACCAGTTACGGAAGGTTTTTGTTCCAATCGTATAAGGAGCGTCATAATAAACCGTTCCCAGGGTGGCTCCGCAGGTGTCAAGAGCTGGAGCGAAGGCAGTGATTACCTTAAATGCAGAACCGGGCTGGCGGTATACATTGCTGGCACGGTTCAAGGTCAGGCTGGCGGTCTTTTCACCGCGTCCTCCGGAAAGGGCCCGTACCTCACCGGTACGCTGATCCATCAGTACAAAGGACGCCTGAGGCTGTAAAATCAGGTTCTGGCGTTCTCCGATAATGGTGTCGCCATCCTTGATCAGCCATGCTTTGTAGCGTTCGATATCCTCCTGGACTGCTTCTTTGCTTGGATAAAGGCCATCATAGTCCGTATCTCCCAATACAGACTTGTGGTAGGATTTTAAATTTTCTTCTGAAAAATGCTCGGTTGTCCCATCCGTATGTGTGATGGAAAGACGGTATTCTACGGAATACTTGGCAGCAGTATAATTTTCCGGATTGTTGATCTCCTCATCCACAATGGCCTGAAGCTTGGGATCCTGTGTGGTATAAATTTTAAGTCCTCCCGCATAAAGAAGATTTCTCGCCTGGCTTTCCGAATATCCAAGCTCCCCCATAAGAGCGGCAATGACCTGTTCGACCAGCTCATCGGTAAAATAACTGAAATGGGAGTTTGTTTCCTGTGCGGCTGTATTTACGTTTTGGATCCGCTCATACACATTGTCTGCCAGCGCCTCTTCCAGCTCCTGTTTGTCGATATAATCCTGATCATACATATATTGAAGGACAATGCTGCGGCGTTCGGCATTAGCCTCGGCGCCGGAGATCGGATTGAGACGGGAGGGATTTTTCGTGATGGAGGCGAGAACCGCACATTCGGAAAGGGTAAGATCAGATACTTCTTTATTAAAATACCGCCGTGCGGCCACCTTTACACCCAGAGTATTATAGCCCAGGTTAATGGTGTTGAGATAATTGGTAATAATGACTTTTTTTGTTTCTTCCTTGGACATGCCGGAATTTTTTTCCAGATGTACGGCAAGATACTGCTCCTGGAGCTTTCGTTCAATACGGGCTCCCCAGCTGGTTTCCATACCGCCGGCAAAGATATTGTTTTTGATAAGCTGCTGTGTGATGGTGCTTCCGCCACCGGCATAGTCGTCGCTGATTAGGCCGTTGACCGCTCTGGCGATGGAACGGATATCGATACCGTTATGGGACCAGAAACGGGAATCCTCAATGGCTACAAAGGCATCGATCAGATCCTGGGGCAGTTCCTCATAGGCAGCAGATTCACGGTTGGAACCGCTGGTTACAATTGTGTCGGTGAGATTGCCGCCTATGTCATAAACGGTAGTGGCAAAGCGATCCGGCTGGATGTTCATAAGGTCTACGGAAGGGGCGCTGTCGATAATCCCCTTTACCATGCCGAAACCGATGGCAGTGCCTGCGATGGCCAGAAAAAGAAACAATACAAAAAAAGCCTTAAAGATGTTAAAAAACAGCTTTGAGGTATATTTGGCCGATTTTGACTGGAGAGCCCTAAGCCTGCGCTCAGACTCATGTGTTCCGTAATTCATAGTTTCTCCTTTACAACAAGTTCCCCCCGTATGACAAAGCCCTGAGGCATTTGGCAGACGATTAAATTATACAACAGTTTTATGGAATTGAAAAGGCATAAATATGGCTTGCCATGAAAGCCTAACTATATTATGATAAAAAATAGAAGAAAAATAAGGAAAATGTGGGTGCAGTTTCTGAAAAAAAGGGAAAAGGAGAGAGAAAAGTGGTAGAAAGCTACAAGATCGTATATGAGGGCGCAGATGGGGAGCTGGTGGAAAAAAAGTCCCGGTTTATTGCCCAGATCCGTCCCGTGGCTTCGGAGGAAGAAGCCTTTGCCTTTATTGAGGAGGTCCGTAAGAAATACTGGGATGCAAGGCACCACTGCTACGCCTATATTATAGGAGAACGGGCTCAGACGGCCCGGTGCAGCGATGACGGCGAGCCCTCCCAGACGGCAGGAAAGCCCATGATGGATGTGCTGGCAGGAGAGGGGCTCCACGATGTATGTGCAGTAGTTACCCGGTATTTCGGAGGTACACTTTTAGGGACAGGGGGCCTTGTAAGAGCTTATTCCGGTGCTGTAAAAGAAGCGCTTTTAAACTGTTCGGTTGTAGAAAAAAAGCTGGGAGTGCAGCTGGAGGTTACAGCCGACTACAACAGCGTGGGAAAGATCCAGTATATTGCGGCCCAGGAGGGGATCGATACTCTGGAAAGCAGGTATTCCGATAAGGCAGAGTTTGATTTTCTGGTACCGGTTGCCGTAAAGGACAGCTTCCAGGCCAAGATCACAGAAGGGACCAACGGCCGGGCGAGGATACGCACCGGAAAAGAACTGTACTATGGCATGAACCGGGGAGAGCTGATCGTATTTTAAAATGCACCTGGATTTGGGTCTTGCAATCTTAAGATACCAATGCTATACTATAAAACCGTGACTAAATCTATAAGTTTTCTGCATAAATAAGGAAGAATGATCACTATGAAGATGAAAAGAGAAGATGTAAGAAATATTGCCATTATCGCCCATGTAGACCATGGCAAAACCACTCTGGTGGATCAGCTGTTAAAGCAGAGCGGCGTATTCAGAGCCAATCAGGAGGTTCAGGAGCGCGTCATGGACTCCAATGACATTGAGCGTGAGCGAGGCATCACCATTCTGTCAAAAAATACAGCTGTATTTTATAAGGATACAAAGATCAATATTATCGACACTCCCGGACATGCCGATTTCGGCGGCGAGGTAGAACGTGTGCTTAAGATGGTAAACGGCGTTGTTCTGGTTGTGGATGCCTACGAAGGCCCCATGCCCCAGACCAAGTTTGTGCTTCAGAAAGCATTGGAGTTAAATCTGTCCGTAATCGTGTGCATCAATAAGATCGACCGTCCGGAAGCACGTCCGGAAGAGGTGATCGACGAAACGCTGGAGCTTATGATGGATCTGGATGCTTCCGATGAACAGCTGGACTGCCCCTTTATCTATGCTTCTGCAAGAGCCGGTTTTGCAAAATTTAATATTGACGATCCAGAGGTGGATATGGGACCTCTCTTTGAGACCATTGTAAACCACATTCCCGCACCGGAAGGCGACCCGGATGCGGACACCCAGGTATTGATCAGTACCATTGATTATAATGAGTTTGTAGGCCGTATCGGTATCGGCAAGGTGGAAAACGGCGGCCTTAAGGTGAATCAGGAGTGTGTGCTGGTAAACCATCACGATCCTGACAAATTTAAAAAGATCAAGATCGGTAAGCTTTATGAATTTGACGGCTTAAAGCGTGTGGAGGTTCAGGAGGCAAAAATCGGCTCCATCGTTGCCATTTCCGGTATTGCGGATATCCATATCGGGGATACCATCTGCTCTCCACAGAACCCGGAGGCAATCCCCTTCCAGAAGATTTCTGAGCCTACCATTGCTATGTACTTCATGGTAAATGACAGTCCCCTTGCCGGACAGGAAGGAAAGTATATCACCTCCCGTCATTTAAGAGACCGTCTGTTCCGCGAGCTGAATACAGACGTGAGCCTCCGTGTAGAGGAAACAGACTCTGCAGACTGCTTTAAGGTATCAGGACGCGGTGAACTTCATCTGTCGGTCCTGATCGAAAATATGCGCCGCGAGGGCTATGAGTTTGCGGTAAGTAAAGCAGAGGTGCTTTATCACTATGATGAGCGCAACCGCAGATTAGAGCCCATGGAGCTTGCTTATATTGATGTTCCTGAGGAGTATACCGGCGTGGTGATCCAGAAGCTGACAGCCAGAAAGGGCGCCCTGCAGGGCATGAGCCAGGCAGCCGGAGGCTATTCCAGACTGGAATTTTCTATCCCGTCCAGAGGCCTGATCGGTTACCGCGGCGACTTTATGACGGATACCAAGGGAAATGGTATCTTAAATACAATTTTTGACGGCTATGCAGAGTACAAGGGCGACTTATCCTACCGTCCTACCGGCTCTCTGATCGCCTTTGAGGCCGGTGAGGCCATTACCTACGGCCTGTTTAATGCTCAGGAGAGAGGAACCCTCTTTATCGGGCCGGGCGTAAAGGTATATTCCGGTATGGTTGTGGGACAGAGCCCCAAGGCAGAGGATATTGAGATCAATGTCTGCAAGACAAAGAAGCTGACCAATACTCGTTCCTCCAGTGCAGATGAGGCCTTAAAGCTGACTCCGCCAAAGATCATGAGTTTAGAGCAGAGCCTGGACTTTATTGATACAGACGAGCTTTTGGAGGTAACCCCGGAGAGCCTGCGTATCCGTAAAAAGATCCTGGATCCTCTTTTACGAAAGAGAGCTTCCTTCAAAAAATAAAATTTATTTTTTAAATAAAATATGACAGTTCTCCCGGAATTTTTGGAATATTCTTCCAAAGTCCGGGAGATTTTTTGCGTTTTACAGATTTTTTTGCTAAAATCGACGTTATTTTCCTGAGTTGTCGAATCGATGCGATGAATTGACCTTTGTTTTCCGTCTATTTCTGGTTATAATTGCATAGATTGATTATGTGCATACGGGAAAATTGTAACCCGGAGTGAAATTGGAAAATAAGAGGAGAAGTACAATGGCAGAAAAAATGATTGAAAACAATAGGGTGAGCGTGATCGGAGAAATCGTATCGGAGTTCTCCTTCAGCCACGAGGTATTTGGCGAAGGGTTTTACATGGTGGATCTGTCGGTAAACCGTCTCAGCGAACAGGCCGATGTAATTCCGCTTATGGTGTCGGAACGTCTTATGGATGTCCATAAGGATCTGCGGGGGAGCACCATCGAGGCAGTGGGGCAGTTCCGGTCCTATAACCGCCATGAGGGTGTAAAAAACCGCCTGATGCTGTCTGTTTTTGCCAGAGAGATTCGTTTTCTGGATGAATTTACGGATTACACCAGAACCAACCAGATCTTCCTGGACGGTTACATATGCAAGCCTCCGATCTACCGAAAAACCCCTCTTGGACGAGAGATTGCAGATCTTCTGCTGGCAGTTAACCGTCCTTATGGAAAATCAGATTACATACCTTGTATCAGCTGGGGAAGAAATGCCCGCTTTGCCTCCGGCTTTACGGTAGGCACCCGAGTCCGTATCTGGGGAAGAGTCCAGAGCAGGGAATATACAAAAAAGCTCAGCGAGACAGAGTGTGAAAAGAGGGTGGCATACGAGGTTTCTATCAGCAAGCTGGAATGCGGCGAGGAGTCGGATCAATAAATTCTCTTACGATTTCCTTACGGAAAATATAAGAAATATTTGCATTATTTCTTATATTGTGCTAGAGTGTGTGTTGTGAATTGATGTTCCAGACACACATAGGGAAGGTGTCCGGAAGGCAGTATGAGGTGCATGATGATGAAAGACAGTACGATACAGGTGATCTGCGGACCGGGTAAGGGGAAAACGGCCAGCGCTCTGGGAAGAGGGATCAGCGCCCTGATCCATGGAAAAAATGTGATCATGGTTCAGTTTTTAAAGGGTTCTATGGATTCCGACAACATGGAAGTATTAAAACGTCTGGAACCGGAATTTAAACTGTTCCGTTTTGAAAAATCTCCTGTGGTTTTTGATCAGCTTTCTGAAGAGGAAAAAGAGGAAGCCAGGATCAATATCCGCAATGGGCTGAATTTTTCAAAAAAGGTTCTTGTAACCGGAGAATGCGATATCCTGATCCTGGATGAGATCCTGGGGATCCTGGATGAAGGGATTCTCACCCTGGAGGAGCTGTGCGCCCTGATCGGCCAGGCAAGACAGTCGGAGGCCGAGCTGATCATGACAGGAACCGTTTATCCGGCGGCTTTGGATGAATGGGTGGATGAGGTGACGAAGCTTCAGACGCGATTTGAGTAAGTTCCCTGTTGACATCTATTTTTAATGATGATAGGATAAGACTATAGACAGAGTAGAGGCTGCGCTGATCATGAATATCGGTTTGGATGTGGCAGGCACAGAAGAAAAGCCGTGAAAGGGAAAAGCGCCGAAGGAGCGGTTATCCTGCAGGATCGTTTCTGGGTGCAGGATGAAGAATCCTGTGACTGTCATCCAGGTGGATGGAGAGCTACCAGAAGATATGTATCCGCAGTAAGAACGGGTTTGTATGGGAAGGGCTGAAACATTTACCTCAGCCCTTCTTTTTTCGCTGGTACGGGGGCGAAAACCGGTGCGGGATATGTACACTTTGTTTATCATGCGCATTTACTGATGGTAAATAAGACTGTAAAAAAGGAGAAGATAAGCATGGCTGTTTTTGAAGGAGCTGGCGTTGCGCTGATTACGCCTTTTAAGGAAAACGGAGAAGTAAATTACGATAAGCTGGAGGAGATCGTAGAGGAGCAGATCGCAGGCGGTACCGATGCGATCATTGCCTGCGGAACCACAGGAGAGGCATCTACCATGACCCATGAAGAGCATCTGGATGTGATCGGCTTTATCTGTGATGTGACCAAAAAGAGAATTCCGGTTGTGGCAGGAACAGGCTCAAACTGTACACAGACCGCCATTTACCTGTCAAAGGAGGCCGAGGAAAGGGGGACAGACGGTATCCTGGTTGTATCTCCCTATTACAACAAGGCGACCCAGAAGGGACTCAAGGCTCATTTTACTGCTGTGGCAGATGCAGTAAAAATACCCATGATCCTTTACAATATTCCCGGAAGAACCGGTGTAAATATCCAGCCTGAGACCATTGCTTCTCTTTGCCGTGAAGTAGACAATATAGTGGGTGTAAAGGAAGCTACCGGCAATTTTTCCGGTATTGCCCAGCTGATGAACCTGACCGATGGAAACTGCGACGTATATTCAGGAAATGACGATCAGATCGTGCCTCTTTTATCTTTAGGCGGAAAGGGCGTTATCTCTGTTCTCTCCAATGTGGCTCCTTCACAGGCTCATGAAATCTGTGCCTCCTATTTTGCAGGAGATGTAAAAAAGAGCGCCCGGATGCAGTTAGAGGCGATTCCTTTAATTAACGCCCTGTTCTGTGAGGTAAATCCTATCCCCGTAAAGGCCGCCATGAACCTGATGGGAAAAGAAGTAGGACCGCTGCGCATGCCTCTGACCGAGATGGAGCCGGAGCATCAGGAAATTCTTAAAAAGGCCATGAAGGAATACGGCATTCTGGCATAAAACGTTTGAAAAGAGCCCTGGGCCTTGCCAAAAGAAGACTCAGTAAAGAAAGGATACCACAGAAAATGATCAATCTTATCATGCACGGCTGCAACGGCGCTATGGGACGGGTGATTTCCGCCATGGCACAGGAAATGGACGGAATCCGGATCGCTGCGGGCGTTGATCTGAATACGGAAAAAAATTATGATTATCCGGTATATGCCTCTTTGGGAGAGTGTACAGAGGCTGCGGACGCAGTGGTGGATTTTGCTTCTGCAAAGGCAGTGGACGAACTTTTGGATTACTGTCTGGAAAAAGAGCTTCCTCTGGTGCTGTGTACCACAGGACTTACAGAAGAACAGTTAAAAAGGGCAGAGGATGCCAGCAAAAGGATTCCGGTTCTTCGCTCTGCCAATATGTCTCTTGGTGTAAATCTGCTTTTAAAGCTGATTCAGGACGCGGCAAAGGTATTGGGAAATGCGGGCTTTGATATGGAAATCGTAGAGAAGCACCATAACCAGAAAAAGGATGCTCCCAGCGGAACTGCTCTTGCGATGGCAGAAGCGGTGAATGAAGCCATGGGCGGTCTGTATCATTTCGTAACAGACAGAAGCAGTATCCACGAAAAAAGAGATGGAAAAGAAATCGGTATTTCCTCTGTACGGGGAGGCTCGATCGTAGGAGAACATGATATGATCTATGCTGGAAAGGATGAAGTTATTACGATCAGCCATACGGCCTATTCAAAAGCCATTTTTGCAAAAGGAGCTTTAGAGGCGGCAAAGTTTCTGGCCGGAAAACAGCCGGGACTTTATACCATGACAGATGTGATCGGTCTGTAAACAGGAATAAAACTTTTTTGGGAGCTTATACTAAGTGTATCTGAACGTAAGGTTTGGATACACTTTTTTAATAGGGCACCGGACAGAAAACGATGCCTGGAGCACGAAAGGAGAATGTATGATGAAAAAGATCCGACCTGTTATGATGGTACTGTTGATTGCCGTGCTTGCATCATCCCTTACAGCATGCGGCAGCAGAGATTCCAAGCAGCCTACAGCTTCTTCGGGAACACCGGGAACCTCTGCCTCCTACAGCACAGAGACAGACCAGGGCGCAGCCGCAAATGAAACTGAAAATACGGACGCCACATCCCGGTCTGAAACAGATACCACCGGGGAAGGGGTCATGGACGGGATTGCAGATGATGTGAGAAAAGGCGTAGAGGACATAAAAAGGGATATAATGGATACAACTGAATCTGAGTCCACAGCCGAGACACAAAACCGGTAAATAAAATCATTTAAAACCGGAGGACAGACGGAAAATCTCCCTGAGCATTTGGAGAGCAGATACAGCTTTCGAAGCTTCAGGGAGATTTTTTTGTTGCAGTCAGGCGGATTTACGTCTATAATGCAGTCAGGAGTGCGTGGGAAAGGAAACCATGAACAAAAGAGAACGGAACCGCTGTTTAAAAAGAAGACGTAAAAAGGCCGTATACAGATGGAAAGCTGTAAGAAAAAACAGGCAGCGCGAAAAGCGGCAGGAAAAAGACCAAAAAGGGCGTTTGGGGGTTCGGATGCTTATATTTGTCTGTATCTGTCTGGAGACGGCCTCGGCAAAGGACTGGCAGTCTGGAAACCGCACAGCAGAAATCCGTATAGACAGCCTGCCCGCATTCATAGAAATCCATCCCTTTTATGAAGAAGAATTTCGCAGGGAGAAAGAGAACGCCAGCCGGACAGAGCAGGGGATTTCCCTGTTTTTAAAAGAAGGGCGCATAGTATTTTTTCGGATTCACGAGGAAGCCTGTGATGATTAGAAGGGCAGAGATGATTTATTAGGAATTTTAATGACTGTCTGTCTTGTGTTCAAAATAAGAAAGTATTATAATTTCTTCTGAATCATAGCATATTTATATATAAAACTTATAACAAACAGATGGAGGATAAGACATGAGCAATCATGATACGTATGTAAGCCCGCTTTCAGAGCGTTATGCCAGCAGGGAGATGCAGTATATTTTTTCACCGGATATGAAATTTAAGACATGGAGACGCTTGTGGATTGCTCTGGCTGAGACAGAAAAGGAGCTAGGCCTTAATATTACCCAGGAGCAGATTGATGAGCTGAAGGCCCATGCAGATGAAATCAACTATGATGTGGCAAAGGCCCGTGAGAAAGAAGTGCGCCATGATGTGATGAGCCATGTGTACGCATATGGCACCCAGTGCCCGAAGGCAAAGGGCATCATCCATCTGGGAGCTACCTCCTGCTATGTAGGAGATAATACCGATGTGATCATTATGACAGAGGCATTAAAGCTGGTCCGCAGAAAGCTGCTGAATGTACTGGCGGAGCTGGCAGCGTTTGCGGATAAATATAAGAATCTGCCCACTTTGGCATTTACCCATTTCCAGCCGGCTCAGCCTACTACTGTAGGAAAAAGGGCAGCCCTCTGGATGATGGAGTTAAAGCTGGATCTGGACGATCTGGATTATCTTATCGGATCCATGCGCCTGTTAGGCTCCAAGGGAACTACAGGCACACAGGCCAGTTTTCTGGAACTCTTTGACGGCGATCATGAGCGCTGCCGCAGACTGGATCAGCGGATCGCGGAAAAGATGGGCTTTGAGGGCTGCTATCCCGTATCCGGACAGACTTATTCCAGAAAGGTAGACAGCCGTGTCTTAAGCGTACTGGCCGGCATTGCCCAGAGCGCCCACAAGTTTTCCAATGATATCCGTCTGCTGCAGCACTTAAAAGAAGTGGAAGAGCCCTTTGAGAAGAATCAGATTGGTTCCTCCGCCATGGCTTATAAGAGGAATCCCATGCGCAGCGAACGGATTGCTTCTCTTGCAAACTATGTAATGAGCGATATGATGAATCCTATGCTGGTAGCTTCTACCCAGTGGTTTGAGCGTACGCTGGACGATTCTGCCAATAAGCGTCTGTCCATTCCAGAGGGCTTTCTGGCGGTGGACGGAATCCTGGATCTGTACTTAAATGTAGTGGATGGACTGGTGGTATATCCTAAGGTCATCGAAAAGCATCTGATGGCAGAGCTGCCCTTTATGGCTACGGAAAACATTATGATGGACGCTGTAAAGGCAGGAGGAGACCGACAGGAGCTCCATGAGCGCATCCGTCAGCTTTCCATGGAGGCAGGAAAGAATGTAAAAGAGCAGGGCGGGGACAACAACCTGTTAGAGTTGATTGCAGCAGATCCTGCATTCGGATTGTCCTTAGAGGATCTTAAAAAGGCCATGGAACCTTCCCGGTATGTAGGCCGTGCACCAAGACAGGTGGAAGAATTCCTTGAGGAAGTGATCCGTCCTGTACTGGAGGCCAATAAAGAAGCACTTGGTATGACTGCGGAGATCAATGTATAAAAATGCTTCAAAGACCATGAATATCAATCTGGAATATTACAAAGTATTTTATTATGTATGCACAGAGGGCAGCCTGACAGCGGCTGCCCAAAAGCTGTGTATTTCCCAGCCTGCGGTAAGCCAGGCCGTGCGCCAGCTGGAAAAAGAGGCCGGCACACGGCTTTTTTTGCGTACCTCCAAGGGCATCCGGCTGACAAGGGAAGGAGAGCTTTTATTCCGTTATGTGAAAACGGGCGTGGAACAGCTTCTGGAAGGCGGCAGGATGCTGGAGAGAATGCTGGATATGGATATGGGAGAGGTTCGGATCGGAGCCAGCGATATGACACTTCAGTTTTTTCTTCTGCCTTTTTTGGAGCAGTTTCACAAAGAGTACCCACGGATCAAAGTTACCGTAACCAATGCCCCCACACCAGAAACCATCTGCGGCCTGGAGGAAGGAAAAATTGACTTTGGCGTAGTGACAACGCCTTTTTCCTGCAAAAGTACCATTCATTCGATGATGGTAAAACCGATTGGAACGGTTTTTATTGCAGGAGACAGCTTTGGCGAACTGAAAGGAAAAAAGCTGGATTACAGTATTCTTGGAAGTATGCCCTGTATTTTTCTGGAAAAAAACACGAGTACCAGAGCCTTTATGGACGCGTTTCTTTCTGCAAAAGGAATGGAACTGACGCCAGAGTTTGAGCTTGCTACCAGCGATATGATCGTTCAGTTTGCAAAGCGGAATATGGGCGTAGGCTGCGTCATGGACGGATTTGCAAAGGATGCCATAGCAAAAGGAGAAGTGTTTGAGCTGGATTTTAAGGAGAAAATGCCTCTGCGCCACATCTGTGTTGTTACGGGTGAGAACAGCCTGATTTCTCTGGCAGGCAGGAAGCTTTTAAATCTGTTTGACGAAATGGCAGAATCTTCCTAAATGGTATAAGGTTTACTTATGCCGCACATAATAAATAATCATTTTACTTATGTGAAAGCTTGTAGTAGAGTAAAAGAGAACTTATGTGAGATCCCGCTATGCTGCGGGATATTTAAATCAGGGCAGCAGCCCAAGGAGGATTGAAGCAATGGTTAGAGCAATCGTAGGAGCTAACTGGGGAGACGAGGGAAAAGGAAAAATAACGGATATGCTGGCGAAAGAGTCTGACATTATCATACGCTTTCAGGGCGGAAGCAATGCAGGTCATACCATTATCAATGAATATGGAAAATTTGCCCTTCACCTGCTTCCTTCCGGCGTGTTTTACCAGCATACTACAAGTATCATCGGAAACGGAGTAGCATTAAATATTCCGTATCTGATCAAGGAAATCCAGTCCCTTGTAGACCGGGGAGTGCCGAAGCCCCATATCCTGGTTTCAGACCGTGCACAGATCCTGATGCCCTACCATGTGCTGTTTGATACTTATGAGGAGGCCCGCCTGGCTGGAAAATCCTTTGGTTCCACTAAGTCCGGCATTGCTCCCTTTTATTCGGATAAATATGCAAAGATTGGCTTTCAGGTCAGCGAGCTGTTCGACGAGGAACTGTTAAGAGAAAAATGCCAGAGAGTGTGTGAAATCAAAAACGTGCTTCTGGAGCATCTTTACCATAAACCTCTCCTGAATGCGGATGAACTGTTTGATGAGCTGATCAGCTACCGGGAGATGATCCGCCCCTATGTATGCGACGTATCCTCCTATTTGTATCATGCCATCAAAGAAGGAAAAAACATTCTGTTAGAGGGACAGCTTGGTTCCTTAAAGGATCCGGATCATGGAATTTACCCCATGGTTACCTCTTCCTCAACCCTGGCTGCCTATGGCGCGATCGGTGCAGGCATTGCACCCTATGAGATTAAAAATATCACAACCGTTGTGAAGGCATATTCCAGCGCAGTAGGCGCAGGCGCCTTTGTCAGCGAAATCTTTGGAGAGGAAGCGGAAGAGTTACGGCATCGGGGCGGCGACGGCGGCGAATACGGAGCCACTACGGGACGCCCAAGAAGAGTAGGCTGGTTTGACGCAGTGGCGACAAGATACGGCTGCCGCATTCAGGGCACCACAGAGGCTGCATTTACCGTACTGGACGTATTGGGATATTTGGATGAGATTCCCGTATGCATCGGTTATGAAATCGATGGAGAGGTCACAAGAGAGTTCCCGACCACTGCAAAGCTGGAGAAGGCAAAACCGGTGTTTACCAGGCTTCCGGGCTGGAAATGCGACATCCGCGGTATTAAAAACTACGAAGAGCTTCCTGAAAACTGCCGCAGGTATATTGAATTTATCGAAAAAGAAATTGAAACGCCCATTACCATGGTTTCCAATGGTCCCGGGCGTGAGGATATTATTTTCAGAAAATAAAAGTTTAAGAATAGGTTCTGATGATTTCTTCGGCAATGGATCGCCTGGTAACACAGCGGTCCATTGCCTGTTTTTCTATGTAGCGGTGGGATTCTGGTTCACTCATGGAAAGCTGGCTGATCAGAATCCACTTTGCCTTATTGACAAGGCGGATTTCGGCCATTTTTTCTTCAATGGACAAAGATTTTTTTTCAAATTGCCTCAGGCGCTCCCTGGCGCTTTCCAGCCAGCTGAAGGCATAGGTCATCGTTGCCTTTGAGATTGGCTTTGACAGGGTAAATACACCATATTCTGCGGCCTGGTCATGGATTTCGTTATGAATATCGCTTTTTACCAGAAGAAGGACAACTGACTGCTTGCTGCTGGAAATATCAATAGCAAGACGAACGCCCATATCATCGTGCAAAGGAGCATTAATGATAATAAAATCATACGTCTTTTCTGTAAGCGTACGTCTGGCGGCATTGATACTTGAAACAGCATGAACAGGAGAATATCTGGTTTCAGGAAGCAGGCCGGCAAAGGCAGAGGTGAGTACATCCGTTGCCGACACAATGAGGATACTGTAGGTTCGCTCTTTTAAACTCATTTTCACCCCTCCTGTTAAAAATCTATTGTCCGCAGTAGATATCCAATATGGTCTTTGGTATATATTTCAGAATGAAATCACTGTGCGCCGCAGCATCACAGGCAGCTTCAAAGTTTTTTGGAAGCTGACCAAAGCCTGAAAGGACAGAAGCTTCTGCCCGGTATAAATTGATGTCTGCAGCAGGCGGAAGCGCCAGATTGTTTTGTACGCCTTCCAGAACAGCATAGATCATAAGAGCAAACGCCAGATATGTATTTGCAGATGGGTCAGGCGAACGCAGTTCCACACGCCGGTACCTTCCGATTGCCGCCGGAACACGGATCAGCTGGGAACGGTTCTCACTGGACCAGGAAATATATTTGGGAGCCTTATTGCAGCCGAAGCGCCTGTAGGAATCAGCGGTGGGGTTTAAAAATACAGTCATATCAGAAATTTTATCCAGAATACCGGCAATCATGCTGTCCATATGGTCTGTGCCGTCAGAGGATTTCACAGACATATTGATGTGGAAGCCATTTCCCGCTTCATTTTCCAGTGGCTTAGGACTGAAATCCGCAAAAATCCCATTCAGTCCGGCGATGGTCTTTACTACGGTCTGAAAGGTCATGGAATTGTCCGCGGCTGCCAGAGGATCGGAATAACGAAAATCAATTTCATTCTGTCCCGGTCCTTCCTCATGATGTGAGCTTTCTGGAAAAATCCCCATCTGTTCCAGGGTCAGGCAGACTTCCCGGCGGATATTTTCACCCTTATCTTCAGGAGCCATATCCATGTAGCTTGCATGATCATAGGGGATTTTTGTGGGGTTTCCATTTTCATCCAGATGGAACAGATAAAATTCCTGCTCTGCGCCAAAGAAGAACTGATATCCGGCCTGCTCTGCCTCATGAACCGCTTTCTTTAAAAGAGAGCGCGTATCACATTCAAATATGGTTCCGTCGGGATAGGTAATACTGCAGAACATCCTTACCACCCGTCCGTGCTCCGGTCTCCAGGGAAGAGGCATCAGCGTATCCGGATCCGGATGCAGGAAGAGATCAGAATGGCTTTCGTCCCCAAAACCGGCGACAGCGGATGCATCAATGGCAATGCCATGTTCAAACGCCCGGCAAAGCTCCTGGGGCATAATGGAAATATTTTTTTGTTTGCCGAACACATCGCAAAATGCCAGGCGGATAAATTTCACATCCTCTTCCTGCATATATTGGAGCACCTCTTCTTTTGAATATTTCATAACCTTACCTGCTTTCTGTTTTAATTTGCCACGTACATCTGTTTGTACGGATTTTTGCTGTCTGGCGTGATAACTGTAAAGGGTTCAGATAAAATCCCGTCAAGAGAATACCCAAAGTCCGCGCAATATTCCGACAGGTATTCACGGATTTCCTCCAGATCCTCATCCCCGGCTGTTTTTGCAGTTACCTGCCCTGAAAAGCGTATGTTTCCGCAGTCTCCGCGCAGAAACATTTTTCCGCCGTGCATACCGGTACATGGAAAATTCCCTACAATGCTTTTGCTGTTTTTGTGAAGTCCAAGAACTATGATAATACCGCCGGCCTGGTATTCTCCCAGAAAGCTCCCTGCGCATCCGCCGATGATCATAACGGGGATTTTTTCTTTGTAAGCCTTCATATGGATTCCGGCGCGGTATCCAGCATTGCCCTGTACATAGATTTTTCCGCCCCTCATGGCATAACCGGCAGCGTCTCCGATGTTTCCATAAATCAGTATTTTCCCTTCATTCATGGTATCGCCTACGGCGTCCTGGGCATTTCCGTTTACAGTAATATGAGAATCATTTAAATATGCGCCCAGTGCATTTCCGGGGATTCCGTGGATCGTGACGTTTTTTCCAGACATACCGGCGGCGATAAAACGCTGTCCGCAGCAGCCCTCGATCGTACAGTCCTCATCCGTATTGCGGAGCTTTTCATTTACAGCTTTATAATCTGAATTTGCAGCATCGATGATTAGCATATTGTACCATACCTCCAAAAAAATGTTTACGTTTTTTTGCAGAAATATTATTCTCCTGCATGAGAGATTCCCAGTATTTCAAGTTCTTTTGCCGTAAGCCCTATTCCCCTCAGCATCAGACGGTTTCCGCGCAGTACCTCGATGGAGTTGATCCCCATTCCTCCCATCAGTTCTTTTATTTCATGATTCCACGCAGTCATCAGGTTGACCAGCCGCTTTTTTCCTGTTTCCGGGTTCAGCCGTTTTACCAGCTCTGGACGCTGAGTGGCGATACCCCAGTTGCACTTGCCGGTCTGACAGCTCTGGCACAGGTGGCATCCAAGAGCCAGCAGTGCGGCAGTGCCCACATAGCAGGCGTCTGCCCCCAGCGCAACGGCCTTTATAACATCGGAAGCGCTCCGGATGCTTCCTCCAACTACCAGAGATACATCGTTGCGGATGCCTTCGTCACGCAGACGCTGATCAACAGCCGCCAGGGCAAGCTCTATGGGAATTCCCACATTGTCCCTGATCCTGGTGGGAGCAGCGCCTGTGCCGCCGCGGAAACCGTCGATGGCAATGATGTCGGCGCCGCTTCTTGCGATTCCGCTTGCGATTGCTGCGATATTATGTACTGCGGCAACCTTAACGATAACCGGTTTTTTGTATTCCGAAGCTTCTTTCAGGGAGAAAACAAGCTGACGCAAATCCTCGATGGAATAGATATCGTGATGGGGGGCCGGAGAGATGGCGTCAGAGCCTTCCGGGATCATTCGCGTGCGTGAGACGTCTCCCACAATTTTTGCCCCGGGAAGATGGCCTCCGATCCCGGGCTTTGCGCCCTGTCCCATTTTGATTTCAATGGCAGCTCCGGCATTTAAATACTTTTCATGGACGCCGAAACGTCCGGAAGCGACCTGGACGATGGTATTTTCACCATAACAGTAAAAATCCTCGTGGAGACCGCCTTCGCCGGTATTGTAAAGGATTCCCAGTTCTGTGGCTGCCAGGGCAAGGGATTTGTGGGCATTGTAGCTGATGGAACCATAGCTCATGGCAGAAAACATAACGGGCATGGAAAGATCCAGCTGGGGAGGAAGCTGGCAGTCCAGCTTTCCTTCTGCATTGCGGCTTACTCTCTGTGGCTTTTTTCCCAGATAGGTTCTGGTTTCCATTGGTTCCCGCAGAGGATCAATGGAGGGATTTGTTACCTGGGAGGCATTGATCAGTATTTTATCCCAGTAAACGGGGAAGGGCTTGGGATTGCCCATAGAAGAAAGAAGAACGCCTCCGCTGTTTGCCTGCTTATAGATCTCTTTAATCGTATTGTTCTGCCAGTTGGAGTTTTCCCTGAGAGAGCAGTCGGTTTTTACGATCTTCAGCGCTCTGGTTGGACAGAAGGAAACGCACCGCTGGCAGTTTACGCATTTTGATTCGTCACACTTCATGACTCCCAGTTCCTCATCATAGCTGTGAACCTCATTGGCACATTGCCGTTCGCACGCACGACAGACCGTGCAGCGGTCTTCGTTTCGGATTACTTCAAATTCTGGATAGATAAATTCGATACCCATTAAAACGCACCTTCCTTTACTTTTACAATAACAGGCTCTCCGCCGGCGGGAGACCAGATATTTTCTGCATTTGGTTCCATGGTCCGGATCGCGGCTTCCTCACTGGCAATAAAAACCTTATCATCTTTTTCTCCGATTACCATGGAGCGGAGCTTCAAGCGGTCATTGAGAGCCATCAGTCCGCCGTTAAAGCCTAAAACGATAGAGAACGGGCCGGTGATCAGCAGGCTGGAAAACATGGTTCTTAAATAGGTATGTTTTTTCTGATCCTCCAGATCTGTTTTTGAAGCGATGGTACTCCAAAAAGGCGCCGCAATGACGCTTGCGGCTTCACCGAGGGTAAGTCCCTGTACGCGGAGCAGATAATCCATGATATAGGTAATTACTTCTGTGTCTGTTTGAAGGGTGCATTTATAGCCGAACATTTCGATAAAGCGGCGGTTAGCGTCATAAGAGGAGATTTCACCGTTATGTACGATGGAATAATCCAGTAATGTAAAGGGGTGCGCTCCGCCCCACCATCCCGGGGTGTTTGTGGGATAACGTCCATGGGCAGTCCATGAGTAACCTTCATATTCTTCCAGTTTATAAAAGACGCCTACATCCTCGGGAAATCCTACTGCTTTAAATGTACCCATGTTTTTTCCGCTGGAGAAAACATATGCTCCGGACATTTCCGCATTGATTTTCATAACCGTCTGGGCAACAAATTCTTTTTCATCCAGCTGCATCGAAGCCAGAACCGATTTTAAGGGTGCGACGAAATATCTCCATATAATAGGTTCATCTGTGATCGCCGGGAGCTTACGGGTAGGGATAACCTCGGATTGAACGATCTCAAATTGTTCCTTTAAAAAAGCTTCGCATTTCTTTCTTGTATCGCGGGTGTCAAAAAACATATGCAGTGCGTAAAATTCTTTATATTCAGGATAAATGCCGTAGCCTGCAAAGCCGCCGCCCAATCCGTTGGAGCGGTCATGCATAGGCTTCATGGAATTTGTGATACTTTCGCCGGACATCTTATTTCCATCTTTGGAAATTACTGCCGAGATTGCACAGCCTGAAGGGATTCTCACCTGACCTTCGATCTTCATACATTTTGTACCTTCCTTTCAATAAATAAAAAAGCAGGGACATTCATTTTTAAGCAGAATTTTCTCTGATTTAAAAATGAACGCCCTTGCTCATATTCACTATTTATACAGCTCTGAACAGGGTTTGTCAAGAGGTTTGTCAGGAGAAAAAAGTGCTTGACAAATGATTTTTCGGGGTGTATTATGCCACACATAAAGGCAAGGATGTCTTTTGCAGCACAGGAAAGGTGCTGTGAAGGACATCCTTGCTTTTTGTATTAAAAATATGCTGCTGGAGAGGAGATTGTTATGAAAAAGGTATCAGATTATTTTGGATGTAAGGTATTTGACGACAGAGTAATGAAAGCAAGACTGTCATCAAAGGTATATCAGTCGCTGAGAAAAACCATTGATGAAGGCGCAAAGCTTGATATCAGTGTGGCGAATGCCGTTGCGGCAGCCATGAAAGATTGGGCGGTTGAAAATGGAGCGACACATTATACACACTGGTTTCAGCCCCTTACCGGCGTAACGGCAGAAAAGCATGACAGTTTTATTTCCCCGTCGCCGGATGGCGGTGTGATTATGGAATTTTCAGGAAAAGAACTGATCAAGGGAGAACCTGACGCATCTTCTTTTCCGTCCGGCGGCCTTAGGGCTACCTTTGAGGCAAGGGGATATACGGCATGGGATCCTACCTCATACGCATTTATTAAAGGGAAGTCACTGTGCATCCCCACTGCATTCTGTTCTTATGGGGGAGAGGCGCTTGATAAAAAAACTCCCCTTCTCCGCTCCATGGAAGCCTTAAACAGACAGGCTATGCGTATCCTCCATCTTTTTGGAAATGAGGATGTGAAATGCGTCCGCACCTCGGTCGGTCCGGAGCAGGAGTATTTCCTTATTACAGAGGAAATGTATGAGCAGAGAAAGGATATCCGTTTTACAGGGCGTACCCTTTTCGGCGCGAAGCCGCCAAAGGGGCAGGAGATGGATGATCATTATTTTGGCGTAATTAAGCCGAGAGTAGCCGCCTATATGGATGAGCTGAATGAAGAACTCTGGAAGCTGGGGATTCTTGCAAAAACAGAGCATAACGAAGTAGCTCCGGCACAGCATGAGCTTGCCCCCATCTATACCACAACCAATATTGCAACCGATCACAATCAGCTTACTATGGAAATAATGCAGAAGGTAGCGGTAAAGCATGGTCTGGTATGCCTTCTCCACGAAAAGCCTTTTGCAGGAGTCAATGGAAGCGGTAAGCACAACAACTGGTCCCTGGCAACGGATAAGGGTGTAAACCTGCTTTCGCCGGGTGAAACACCCTATGAGAACGCACAGTTTTTATTATTCCTGTGTGCAGTGATCAAAGCGGTAGATGATTATCAGGATCTGCTCCGCCTTTCCGTGGCAACGGCAGGAAATGATCACCGGCTTGGAGCAAATGAAGCGCCTCCCGCAGTGGTATCCATCTTCCTTGGAGATGAATTAAACGGGGTTCTGGAGGCAATAGAGAACGATACCCCATATGCGGGCACAGAAAAAACCCAGATGAAGCTGGGAGTAAATGTGCTCCCCAAATTTAACAGGGATACCACTGATCGCAACCGTACTTCACCCTTTGCATTTACCGGAAATAAGTTCGAGTTCCGTATGCTGGGCTCATCCAACAGTATTGCCTGCGCCAATATCATGTTAAACAGCGCAGTAGCCGAAAGCCTGAAAATCTATGCAGACCGACTGGAAAAAGCAGAGGATTTTGAAAGCGCTTTACATGAAATGATCCGAAAGACCATCAAAGACCATAAGCATATTATCTTTAATGGAAATGGATATGATGATACATGGATTAAGGAAGCTACGGAGAAGAGGGGACTTCTCAACTACCGGACCACGCCAGACTGCATGCCTCATCTTCTGGATGAAAAAAATGTACGGATGCTTACCTCCCATAAAGTATTTTCAGAGGCAGAATTAAAATCCAGATGCGAGATCATGCTGGATAACTACTGCAAGACCGTGCTGATCGAGGCAAACACCATGATCGATATGGCAAAAACAGAGATTGCCCCGGCCGTAAGCGAATACGTGCTGGAGCTTGCCAAAACAGCGGCTGCAAAGAAAGCGGCAGAGAGCTCGATTTCCTGCAATTATGAAACCGGACTGCTGAAGAAGCTGGCAATTCTGGAGGATCAGATCATGATCAAGGCAGAGGAATTGGAGGATGCAGTGCTTAAGGTTCAGGATATTACGGATATCACTGAGGAATCCTGCATGATCCGGGACAGCGTTTTAAGTAAAATGGGAGAGCTGCGAATCGCCTGCGACAGTGCAGAAACCATGACCGCAAAGAAATTCTGGCCCTTCCCGACTTACGGAGATTTATTATTCAGCGTAAGATAAGTTTCGGCGGAAACTCTGGATCATACAACAACAGAAAGAAGGAATGTTTATGACGTACAGTGCGGTTAACACAATCTGGGTACTGTTTGGAGCAGCAATGGTATTTTTCATGCAGGCAGGTTTTTCTATGTGTGAAGCAGGTTTTACCAGAGCAAAAAATACCGGAAATATCCTGATGAAAAATCTGATGGACTTTTGCATTGGCACTCCTGCCTTCTGGCTGGTAGGCTTTGGACTTATGTTCGGCGCAGGTTCCGGCGTCATAGGAACCTTTGATCCCCTGATCGGAGGAGATTACAGCCACATCCTGCCTGCCGGCGTCCCCCTTTGGGCGTTTGTGATATTTCAAACTGTATTCTGCGCCACATCAGCCACAATCGTTTCCGGAGCAATGGCAGAGAGAACAAAATTCAGCGCTTACTGCATTTATTCCGCTGCGATCTCGTTGCTGATCTATCCGGTTTCCGGTCACTGGATCTGGGGAGGCGGCTGGATTGCGCAGATGGGCTTTCATGATTTTGCAGGTTCTACGGCAGTACATATGGTAGGCGGTGTCTGCGCTTTGATCGGCGCCAAAATTCTTGGTTCCCGTATTGGAAAATATGATAAAAACGGAAAACCGCAGGCAATTCTGGGACATAATCTTTCCTTTGCAGCCCTTGGAGTGTTTATTCTCTGGTTCTGCTGGTTCGGATTTAACGGCGCGTCTACGGTAGGCATGGACAGTGACGCGCTGATGGATACGGCGGGACGGGTATTTTTCAATACAAATATGGCGCCAGCCGTAGCCTGCTGTACGACCCTGCTGTTCACATGGATCCGTTATAAAAAGCCGGATGTTTCCATGACGTATAACGCGGCGCTGGCAGGTCTTGTCGGAATTACGGCCGGATGTGACGCGGTAAGTCCGGTTGGGGCAGCTGTTATTGGGATCATATGCGGAATCCTTATTGTTCTGGCAGTAGAGTTTTTTGATAAGATCGCCAAAATTGACGACCCTGTGGGCGCTGTGTCCGTTCACTGCGTGTGCGGCGCGACAGGAACCATACTCACCGGCCTGTTTGCAACAGGCGTAACGACAGAAGCAGGTCTTTTTTATGGCGGCGGAGTCCATCTGCTGGCAGTTCAGGCAGCAGGCGTCGTCTCTGTGGCGGTATATGTGGCGGTTGTTATTACGATTGTATTTCTGGCGATCAAATATACCATTGGGCTCCGGGCCGACGCAGAGGATGAGATTGCCGGACTGGACGTATCAGAATACGGTCTTTTAACCGCCTATGCAGGCTTTGCAATGCAGCCGGATATTGCGGCAGAGGGTGAGGCTGTTCCGGCTGCAGTAACCGGAGATGTTCCGGCTGCAGAAGCGATTCCGGTTAAAAAAGTGCCGTCTTTTGAAGAAGGAACCCCTAAATTTACGAAAATTGAGATCGTATGCAGGGAATCCAAATTTGAAGCGCTGAAGAATGCAATGATGAAACTCGGTATTACCGGTATGACCGTATCCCATGTATTAGGCTGCGGCGCACAGAAAGGGAAACCGGAGTATTACCGTGGAGTACAGGTAGAAGCCAGCCTGCTCCCGAAGGTACAGGTGGAGATCGTAGTCAGTGCGGTTCCGGTTCGTAAGGTGATTGAAACGGCAAAGAAGGTTCTTTATACCGGCCATATTGGAGACGGCAAGATTTTTGTTTATGATGTGGAAAATGTAGTAAAGGTAAGAACCGGAGAAGAGGGCTTTGACGCCCTGCAGGACGTAGAATAAAAAAGGAAACTTAAGATTTTGGAGGTATGTTCCTATGTGTTCCATCATGGGTTATTGCAGCCGCAATGCGGTTCTGAGCAGTTTTATGGAAGGATTTCAAAAAACCATATCAAGGGGGCCGGATGACAGCAGAGTGGTTGAAACGGGCGATGGAATTCTTGGATTCCACCGATTAGCCATTATGGGCCTGACTCCGTCGGGAATGCAGCCCTTCCGGCTCGGAAACAGTTATGTAGTCTGTAATGGAGAAATTTATGGATTTGAGAAGCTGAAAAAAGAGCTGTCAGTAAAATATACGTTTGAAAGCAATTCGGATTGTGAAATTCTGCTGCCAATGTATCGGGAATACGGCACAGATATGTTTGCCATGCTGGATGCCGAATTTGCCTGCATCCTTTACGACGGGGAAGCAGGGGAGTTTATCGCAGCAAGAGATCCCATTGGAATCCGCCCACTGTATTATGGATATGATAAAGATCATGCGATCATATTTGCCAGTGAACCCAAAAATCTGACAGGGCTTACGGACAGGATCATGCCGTTTCCTCCGGGACATTATTATAAAAAGGGACAGTTTATCTGTTACTGCGATATAGCCAAAGTCCATAGGGTCTGTTATGACGATCTGGAAACTGCCTGCGGGAAGATTCATGATAAGCTGGTGGCAGGCGTAGAGAAACGTCTGATAGCAGATGCAAAGGTGGGATTCCTGCTTTCCGGCGGCCTGGATTCGTCCTTGGTGTGTGCGATTGCAGCAAAGAAAAGCAGCGAGCCGATCAAGACCTTTGCCATCGGAATGAGCGAAGATGCCATCGACTTAAAATATGCAAGGCAGGTGGCGGATTATATAGGAAGCGACCATACAGAGGTTTACATGACGCCGGATGAGGTACTGTCCTCTCTGAAAAATGTGATTCAGCTGTTAGGAACCTATGATATAACCACAATCCGCGCATCCATAGGAATGTATCTGGTGTGTAAGGCAATCCATAACCAGACAGATATCCGAGTTCTTTTAACTGGAGAGATCTCAGACGAGCTGTTCGGCTATAAATATACAGACTTTGCACCGGACGGGAAAGCTTTTCAGGAAGAATCCCAGAAACGGATCCATGAACTGCATATGTACGATGTACTGCGTGCAGACCGCTGTATTTCCGTAAACTCCCTGGAGGCAAGGGTTCCTTTTGGAGATCTTGATTTCGTAAAGTATGTGATGGCGCTGGATCCGGAATTGAAACTGAATACCTACGGAAAGGGAAAATATCTGCTCCGCCATGCCTTCGAACAGGGCGGTTATCTTCCGGACACAATCCTTTGGAGAGAGAAAGCTGCCTTTTCAGATGCAGTAGGCCATTCCATGGTTGATTATCTGAAGGAATATGCAGAAAGCCAATATACGGATGAAGAATTTAAAAGCAGATGTGAACGTTATACGTATGCCCGTCCTTTTACAAAAGAGTCATTATTATACAGGGAGATTTTTGAAACTTTCTATCCGGGACAGGCAGAGATGGTAGTTGATTTTTGGATGCCAAACAAAACGTGGAAGGGATGTAACGTAAATGACCCATCTGCGCGTGTGCTTTCTAACTACGGAGACAGCGGAAAATAAAATAACCACTCTTTTTTCTGTATTATCGCTAAAGTTCTGTAATTATTATCAAAATACAGATTCGAAACCCTGTCCCTGTGGCTGGAGCGTCACGCAGTACAATAGGATAAGGAGATATGTGGAAAGAGTTTTACCATATGGCAAATGACTACGTTGATCATATTACTCTTTCAGACCTGATGGGACAGAATATCCGAAGCGATAGGGCTGAGCGAATTTCAGAAAAAACGGATTGACAAGATAGGGCTTAAGAGGTAGAATAGCGTCCATAAAGGCAAAGGCGTCTTTAAGTTTAGATAAACTTAAAGGCCTCTTTGCCCTTTTTGCGTTCAAAAATGGAGGAAAGACAATGACAAAATACATTTTTGTGACCGGAGGAGTGGTGTCCGGCCTGGGAAAAGGAATTACAGCTGCTTCTCTTGGACGGCTTTTAAAGGCAAGGGGGTTAAAGGTTGCAGCCCAGAAGTTGGATCCCTATATTAACGTAGATCCCGGTACGATGAGCCCTTATCAGCATGGGGAAGTGTATGTGACGGAAGACGGGGCGGAAACCGATCTGGATCTGGGACATTATGAGCGGTTCATTGATGAAGATCTGAATCAATATTCCAATCTGACAACAGGAAAGGTGTACTGGAACGTTCTGAATAAGGAGCGGCGAGGAGAATATCTGGGATCGACGGTTCAGGTGATCCCTCATATTACCAATGAGATTAAAGAATTTGTGTACCGCGTAGGAAAAAAGACGGATGCGGATGTGGTGATTACGGAAATCGGCGGAACCATCGGCGATATTGAATCCCAGCCGTTTTTAGAGGCGGTACGCCAGATTTCGCTGGAGGTTGGACAGGAAAACAGCCTGTTTATCCATGTGACGCTTGTTCCTTATCTGAGCGGTTCAGAGGAGCATAAGTCAAAGCCGACACAGCACTCAGTTAAGGAGCTTCGCGGAATGGGGATCAATCCCGGTATTATTGTCCTTCGTTCTGACAGGCCATTAGAGGAATCTGTTTTTCGGAAGATTTCCCTGTTCTGCAATGTCAGGGAAGATTGTGTGATTGAAAACATAACGCTGCCAAATCTCTATGAAGCGCCGCTGATGCTGGAAAAATCCGGTTTTTCCGATGTGGTGTGCAGGGAGCTTCACATTGAGGCGCCAGAGCCGGATCTGACAGACTGGACGGCGATGGTAGAACGGATCCACAATCGTTCTGAAGAAGTACACATTGGCCTGGTTGGAAAGTATGTAAAGCTTCACGACGCCTATCTGTCTGTAGCAGAAGCAATGAATCATGCCGGATATGAAGAGAATGCATTTGTAAAAATCCACTGGATCGATTCCGAAGGGATTACCAGGGAAACTGTAAATGATGTTCTGCATGGACTGGATGGAATTATCGTTCCCGGCGGTTTTGGAAGCCGGGGAATTGAAGGCATGATCCTGTCTGCAAAGTATGCCCGTGAAAACAGGATACCTTATTTTGGCATCTGCCTTGGAATGCAGATTGCTGTTATCGAATTTGCACGGCATGTTCTGGGGCTTACGGATGCCCATTCAGGAGAATTTGACGAGCAGTGCGCCCACAGGGTAATTGATTTTATGCCGGGACAGAGCGGGGAGATTGATAAGGGAGGCACGCTGCGTCTGGGAAGCTATCCCTGCTGCATCAAGGCCGGGACGAAAATGGAAGAGTGCTACGGATCAGAACAGATCCATGAGCGTCACCGCCACCGTTATGAGTTTAATAATGAATATCGCGGGGAGCTGGAGAAAGCTGGACTGGTCATAAGCGGAACTTCTCCAGACGGCAGGCTGGTTGAAACCATAGAGCTGCCGGAGCATCCATTTTTTATAGGCGTACAGTTTCATCCCGAATTTAAGAGCCGCCCCAATCAGCCTCATCCCCTGTTTAAAGGCTTTATTTCTGCGGCATTAAAGCAGACAGAAGAAAAATAGGAGTAGAAATATGTGTGGAATTATCGGATTCGCAGGAAATACAGAGGCGGTTTCCGTACTGTTGGACGGTTTAAAACGGCTGGAATACAGAGGATATGATTCGGCAGGCGTTGCGGTTGTGATATTGATAAACCGAGAAATCTGGCAAAATCGGTTACGGTAGAGTAAGGAAAGATCAGTAGGAGGAAATAACGGGATGGGAATTCATGAGGAATGCGGCGTATTTGGAGTAATGAACAAAAAAAAGGAGCCTGTGGCAGAGCTGGTTTATTACGGACTCTATGCATTGCAGCACAGAGGACAGGAAAGCTGCGGGATCGTTGTCAATGACGATGGAGTATTTTCTTCCTATAAAGACCTTGGGCTTGTAAGCGAAGTATTTTCTAAAGATACACTATCCCATCTGCCGGAGGGAACCATAGCTGTAGGACATGTAAGATATGGAACCACAGGAGGAAACACGAGAAGCAACTGCCAGCCCATTGAAGTCAATCACCAGAAGGGGAAAATGGCTCTGGCTCACAATGGAAATCTGAGCAATGCTCTGGAGCTTCGCGACAGGCTGGAGTTGTCAGGAGCTATTTTTCATACCACCAGCGATACGGAAACCATCGCATATATTATTACCAGAGAACGGCTGAAGACACCCAGTATTGAAGAAGCTGTAAGCAATGCGATGGAGTCGCTGGAAGGGGCCTATTCCCTGGTTCTTATGTCTTCCACGAAGATGATCGCCGCCCGCGACCCCTATGGCTTCAGACCCCTGTGCTATGGAAAGATGCCGGACGGCGCTTATGTTGTGGCTTCAGAAAGCTGCGCATTGTCAGCAGTGGGGGCAGAGTTTATCAGAGACGTACTGCCGGGAGAAATCCTGGTTTTTCATCCGGATGGTGTGGAATCCAGAAGAGAGCATTGCGGAAAACAGAAGAAAAAAACCTGTATTTTTGAGTATATCTATTTTGCCAGACCGGATTCTGTGATAGACGGAGTATCTGTCCATGAATCGCGGATAAGGGCTGGGGAACTGCTGGCGGAGACCTATCCGGCAGACGCGGATATTGTGATCGGAGTTCCGGACAGCGGTCTGGACGCTGCCCTGGGCTTTGCGAAAAAATCCGGCATTCCCTATGGCATAGGACTGATTAAAAACAAATATATTGGACGGACGTTTATATCTCCGGGGCAGAGCGAACGTCTGGATCAGGTAAAAATCAAGCTTTCTCCTGTAAAAAGTGTGATTGAGGGGAAAAATGTGGTTCTGATCGATGATTCCATTGTCAGAGGAACGACCAGCAGGCGTATCGTAAAGCTTTTGCGCGAAGCGGGAGCAAAGGAGATCCATATGAGGATTTCCGCGCCTCCCTTCCTGCATCCCTGCTACTATGGAACAGATATTGATTCAGAAGAAAATCTGATTGCCAGCCATCACAGTACAGCGGAAATCGCGAAGTTGATCGGAGTCGATTCTCTGGGATATCTGCAGGTGGATCAGCTGAACAGGCTGATTGACGGCAATGACTATTGCGCAGCCTGTTTTCATGGACAATATCCTACGAAAATACCAACGGATCTTCGGAAAGACCGATTTGAAAGAAAGCTGTCTGAGAGAAACAATCAGTAGAAAGGAATAAAATCTATGATACCGAATACCAATTACAATAATTTGAAGGAATCCTATCTGTTTTATCATATTGCCCAGAAAACAAAGCTTTATCTGGAAGAGCATCCGGAGGCGCATCTGTATCGTATGGGAATCGGAGACGTATCCCTTCCTCTCTGCGGCGAGGTGATCAAAGCACTTCACAAAGCAGTCGACGATCAGGGGGAAAAGAGCCGTTTTCACGGCTATATGCCGGAGTGCGGAGACCCTGAACTGAGAAAGATAATTGCTGAATATTATAAAAAAAGAGGCGTAGGGCTTTCACAGGAGGAAGTATTTATTTCCAGCGGGGCAAGTGACGAGCTGGGAGATATTCTCGATCTGTTTGGCAGGGATAAAACGGTTATGATCATGGAACCGGCCTATCCGGCTTATGTAGACGCCAATATAATCGCAGGGAATAAAATCATTCACATCCCATCGGGAGAGAAGGAGGGATTTCTTCCGCTGCCGGATGAAAGCGTTACAGCGGATGTCATTTACATCTGCTCCCCCAATAACCCTACAGGAGCCGTTTTCAATTATGACAAATTAAAGCAGTGGGTAGATTATGCCAACCGCACGGACGCTGTCCTTTTGTTTGACGCCGCATATGAGGCGTTTATTGAAGATGAGGATGTTCCCCACAGTATTTTTGAAATAGAGGGGGCAAAAAACTGTGCGATCGAAATATGTTCCCTGTCTAAAACAGCGGGCTTCACTGGCACCAGATTGGGCTATACAGTGATTCCCGGAGCGCTGAAACGAAACGGGATGAGCTTAAATGAGATGTGGATACGCAACCGTACAACGAAAACCAACGGGGTATCTTACATTATCCAAAAGGGAGGAGCCGCTGTTTTTACGGAAGAAGGACAGAGGCAGATCCGTGAAAGAATACAGGTTTATAAAAATAATGCGAAGGTATTGATGGATGCCCTTGATCAGCTGGGAATCTGGTATTGCGGCGGAAAAAATGCTCCTTATATCTGGATGAAGTGTCCGAATGGAATGGGAAGCTGGGAATTTTTCGATTATCTGCTTCATGAAATCCAGGTGGTGGGAACTCCGGGAGAAGGCTTTGGAGCCTGCGGCGAGGGATATTTCCGTTTTTCTACCTTTGGCTCGCCGGAGGATACGAAAGAGGCAGCCGGGCGGCTTGTGAAGCTGCTTGCCCGATAAAAACAATAAAAAGCCAGTGGTATTACATTGCCCTTTGGGCGGGAAATACGACTGGCTTTTTTACGGGAAGTTTCTTTTTCAACTGGACATCGTTTCTTAATTCATCATCAATATCTGTATGAAAAAATCGTAAATATGAATAGATTTTTCTTCAGGAGTTCCGTATAATGTCAAAATTGGAATGCAGATATTGATTTGGATTACACCCCATTTTGGAACGAAAAGCAGCGGCAAACCGGCTCTGGCTGCTGAAGCCGCAAAGAGCAGAAACCTCTGCGATCGAGTATTTTCCATCCGCCAGATAGGGCAGACTCCGCATAACTCTGTATTCAGTCATATACTGGCTGATTGTCACACCTGTCATCTGTTTGAAAATCCGACAGCAGGATTCCCTGGACAGCAGTGTATGATTTGCGAGCCCGGTCAGAGAAAAAGGCTGGTTGAAATGTTCATGGATATAGTCCCGCATAATCCGGAGCCTGCGAAGAGCTTCCTGGCTGGATGGGCAATGGTTTTTAAATTTATTTTTGTTTTCTAAAAGCAATTGATAAAAGCAGTCAAGTATCAGGCTTTTGACCTTCAATTCAAAAAAGTCAGATTTAGAATCAAACAGGTGGACAAGCTGAATCAGGTTTTTTACAATTTCATTCTGTATTTCATTTTCGAGAAGGAGAGGAATACAGGGGAGATCTGTATTATGGAAAAAGGGGGAGAGGCAGTTTCGATCAATATCATTTCCCGGTGTCTTAGAAAGAAATGCTGTCTGAATAATGATCGTGTCGATCATTACATGACTGTTTTTTATGGGAACTGCACTGTGAGGGACATCGGAATTGATCACAATCGCCTGTCCGGGAATGAGTGTATGTACTTGTAATGAGGCATACGAATATATGTTTATTGTTCTTTTAGGAAGCGGAGCCACCTTTTTTTACAATATGATATCCAATATACTGCGGGCTCTTGGAGACAGCCGGACGCCCCTGTACTATCTGGTATTTTCCTCTCTGCTGAATATTGTTCTGGATATCCTGTTTATTGTGCCTTTTAAGGGCGGTGTTGCAGGTGCTGCATGGGCTACTGTTTTGTCCCAGCTTCTGGCTTCTTTATTATGTGCCGTTTCAGGTGTAAGGAGATATGAGGAGCTGAGGCTGTCACGAAGGGATTTTTCCGGACTAAGGAGGGTCTGTATCCGGGAACTCAAAATCGGGTTTCCTATGGGATTTCAGATGTCCGTTATGTGTATAGGCCAGCTTGCCATGCAAAGTGCGGTTAACGGATTTGGAAGTATGGCTGTGGCCGGTTATACGGCGGCTACGAAAGCGGATCAGGTTTCTGTGCTTGTCAATAATGCAACTGCGTCCGCTTTGTCTGCATATGTTTCTCAAAATTATGGAGCTGGAAAATGGAAACGCATTCGTCAGGGAGTACATGCCGCACTCATCCAGACCCAGTGCCTGAATCTTATGATGGGAGTGGGAATCCTCCTTCTGCGCCGTCCTATTGTGGAAATGTTTCTTGCCAATCCGCCTAAAGAGGTTATCTGGTATTCAAATGGTTATCTGAATTGGGTGGCCCCCTGCTATCTGATACTGGGAGCGCTCAGTATCTACCGCTGTGCCGTTCAGAGTATGCAGAATACAGCGGCACCTTTTATCGCCTGTATGATTGAACTGGTGATGCGTATTGGAAGCACATTGTTTATCTGTTCCCTGTGGGGATACACAGGAGTATGTATTGCCACACCTCTTGCATGGATTGGGGCAGGCAGCTATGTAATGTTTGTGTACTACAACAGTATGCAGCGGAAAATGCTGCCTGCAGACTGCCTTTCGGATACTGTAAAGAGGTAGATGTTAAAACAGTGATATTGACTGTAAATAAAAATTAGTGTAAACTAACCACAGACTTAAATAAACGACGTGGGAGGAAGATTAAATGGATATCAAGCAACTGGAGTTTTTTGTGACCGCCTGTGAACGGGGAAGCCTGTCTCAGGCGGCCATTTGTTTATATACTTCCCAGCCAAATGTGAGCAAAACGATCCGTTCTCTGGAGCGTGAGTTGGGAAGGCCGCTGCTTGAACGCAGCGGAAAAGGCGTTTCTCCAACGGTTTATGGAGAAACCGTTCTGGAATATGCAAAAATGATACTGAAAGCAACGGCGACCATTTCCTCTCTAGCGGTTCCGGATATGAAAAACAGTATCCGGATTTCCACTTATCCAAGCAATATGATCGCAAGGCTTCTGACAGATTTTTATAAAGAATGGGGACATGTGTATTCCATAGAGCACCATGAAGGAACGGTAGAGGACATTACGGAACAGGTACATCAGGGGATTTCTGAGATAGGGATCGTTTATGTGGCACAGCATCAGGTTCAGACCTTCCAGCACATTCTGTCCCATAAAAACCTGGAATTCATACCGTTAAAGACGAAGAAAATCTGCCTGTATGTGGGTCCCTGCCATCCTCTGTACTATGAGCAAAGCGTAGACTTTTCTGAGCTCCAGGAGCTGAAATTTGTCCGCGGAGTAAGAGATTTTTTTTCTATGGAGCACCATCTGGAAACAGTCAGCATGGGTCTGATCGATACAAAAAACCTGAACCATGCGGCCTACACAAACAGTGACCATCTGACTGTCAACCTTCTTTTATATACGGATGTATGCAGTCTGGGACTTGATTTTATGTATGAGCCCTATTCCCAGTATGATTTAAAAGCCCTTCCTATCAATGGCTGTGAACCATTTTTACAGGTCGGTTATGTAAAAGATCCAGCCCGCATTCTTTCCAGACAGGCAGAATGGATTCTGGAAAAATTTCAGCAAATGCTATAACAATCTGTTATGGAGTGGCAGAACAAATTACCATCTAGTAAGGCTGAGCTAACTCTGATACAATAATGCAGGTCAGATAAAGCTATAAAAATTACTGGAGGTAAGCACTATGAAAAAAAGATTTCCGGCACTGGTTCTGGGAGGAATCCTGGCGCTTGGTCTTTTAAGCGGATGCGGACAGAAAGAAGCTGCATCATCGGTTTCAACAGCAGCATCGGAACCGGCCGCTGCAGTTAACGGTTCCGACCAGGAACTGGTTTTTGTAAATTATCGGGATATCCGGGATTTAAATCCACATCTGTATGCAGGAGAAATGTATGCCCAGAGCATTTTGTACGATACTCTGGTGAGCATTACAGAAGACGGATATGAGGGATGCCTGGCAGAAAGCTGGACCATCAGCGAGGATGGAAAAATATATACATTTAAAATCCGCGATGGAGTTACTTTTTCGGATGGAACCGTCTGCGATGCCAATGCAATCTTAGCGAATTTTAATGCAATTATTGAGAATAAAGATCGTCATACATGGCTGGAGATGATGAACCTGCTGGTTGGGGTATCGGCTCCGGATGACCATACATTTGTAATAGAATTGAGTGAAGCCTATTATCCAATGCTTACGGAATTAGGTTGTATCCGTCCTTTTGCCATGATTTCTCCCAATTGCATGATTAACGGAAGTACAAAAGACGGAGTGAGCGGGTATATCGGAACCGGTCCTTATGTGCTTACTGATTTCGAGACAGATCAATATGCCGTATTTGAGCGCAATGAAAATTACTGGGGAGAAAAGCCTAAAATTGAAAGGATTACCGTAAAAGTAATTCCTGATAACCAGACCCGTATTATGGCGCTGGAGTCTGGAGAGATCGATCTGATTTTTGGTAAAAATATGCTGGATGCAGATGCCATCAGTCAGTATGTGGACAGTGATAAATTTGAAGTTGCCCTTTCCAATCCTACCTCTACAAGACATATTGTATTAAACACGACGAATGAGATTCTCAGTGATACGGCTGTCCGTCAGGCACTGCAGCATGCGACCAACAGAACGGCAATTTCGGAAGGTATTTTTTATGGGCTGGAGCAGCCGGCAGATACGCTTTACGCAGCTACGGTTCCTTACTGTGATGTAGAACTGACACCATACGAATATAGTACAGAAACCGCATCCAGTATGCTGGATGAAGCAGGATGGATTATGGGAAGCAGTGGCATCAGGGAGAAAGGCGGAAAAAAACTGGAACTGGATTTATTGTATAACAGCGATAGTGTAACGGAAAAAACCATTTCTGAATATCTGCAGAGCGAATACCTGAAGCTTGGAATTTCCCTCAACATACATGGTGAGGAGGAGCAGTCCTACAGGGACAATATGAAAGCAGGTAATTTTGATATGGTATTCAACATCTGCTGGGGTATGCCTTACGATCCACAGTCTTCGCTGGCGGCAATGAGAGCACCGGTTTACGGAGATTTTGCGGCACAGCAGGGACTGGCAGATAAGAAAGAAATTGATCAGGCAATTACGGATATCCTGACTACCACAGATGAAGAGGAACGTCAGGAACTGTACCGGTTCGTTCTCACCCGTCTCCACGAGGATGCCGTATATATTCCTCTGACTTTTGAATGCAACAAGGCGCTTTATACAAAGAATTTACAAGGCGTTCATTTTGGAACAGACCAGTATGATGTTCCGTTTTCCGACATGTATTTTGAATAATCAGGAAAAGCCGTTTCTTCTGAGAAGCGGCTTTTTAAAAGATAAGACCTGAAAATCTATAAGAAAGAGGGGAAAAGCTGTGAAACGATATGTCATTCGCCGTCTGATGATGGCTGTTCCATTGCTGCTTGCGATTTCCTTTATCTGTTTTCTGTTTATCAATCTGATTCCATCTAATCCCGCAGAGGTTGCCCTAAGGGTACAGCAAATGCCTGTGATAACAGAAGAGGCCATTGCCAGGATGGAGGAAATGCTTGGTCTGAATAAGCCGTTTTTGATCCGGTATTTTGACTGGCTTGCAGGATGCCTGCAGGTAGACTTTGGAATCAGCTATGTGAATCCCAAAAGAACCGTAGCCGGAGAAATTTTAAGATGTCTTCCGGCCACCCTGCAGCTTGCGGGAGCTTCCTTTGTGATCGTATTGCTTTTGAGTATTCCAATCGGATTTTTGTGTGCAGTATACAAGGATGGATGGTTTGATAAGATGATGAGAAGCATTGTCTTTGTTACCACTGCCATGCCTCCTTACTGGGTTGGACTGCTGCTGATGTGGGCAATCGGCGTAAAATTTGGATGGCTGCCTACCAATGGAAACGGAACATGGAAGCATTTGATCCTTCCTGCATTTACAGTGGCATTAAGCTATATATCGACCTATATCCGGCTGATACGCAATAATATGCTGGAAAATATGAAACAGGATTATGTCCTTTATGCCAATGTCAGAGGATTATCTCCAAAATCGATCTGGGTAAAGCATGTTCTGAAAAATTCCATGCATACCTGCATTGTTGCAATGGGAATGAGTATCCCTCAGCTGATATCAGGTACCATTGTTGTAGAAAATGTATTTTCATGGCCGGGACTTGGAACTCTGTGCATCAGTTCTATTTTTAACAGGGATTATCCAGTTATTCAGACCTATGTTTTGCTGATCGGTGTTCTTTTTGTAGTATTTAATTTGATATTTGATATTTTGCAGACAGTGTCTGACCCACGGCTGAGAAAGGAGGATTAGAGAACATGGCAAAGCGTTTTTTTCAGAACAGAACGGCAGTTTTTACAACGTTTGCAGTTTTGCTCATTGCTCTTATTGGGATTTTTGCTCCGGTTATTGCCCCGAACGATCCCTATGAAACCAATATTATCAATAAGTTTGCTTCCTACAGCGTCCAGTACCCCCTTGGAACGGATCAGCTGGGCAGATGTGTGCTTTCCCGCATGATCTTTGGAATCCGCCCCACCTTGGGGCTGGCAGCTCTTACTATGGCAGGAACCATTGGGATTGGGGCAGTCCTGGGCATTATAGCCGGATATTTCAGAGGGATTGCAGAGGAGATTATTATGCGGATCGTAGATGTGATGCTCTCCTTTCCCAGCCAGATCATGGTATTTGCAGTGGTGGCCCTGCTGGGAGTCAGTGTCCAGAATGTGATCATTGCCAATGTGTTTATAAAATGGGCCTGGTATGCCCGCATGATCCGTACCGGAGTTATGCAGTACAGGGATAAAAATTTTGTACAGTTTTCCAGGTGCGTAGGCATGCCAGAGCGTTTTATCCTGTTCCGTCATCTGCTGCCGTCCATCACTTCTGATCTGGCAGTTCTGGCTTCTCTGGACATTGGATGGGCGATTATTAACATCTCTACATTATCTTTTTTGGGACTGGGAGTTCAGGCACCCACACCAGAATGGGGCGCTATGTTAAATGAGGCTAAGGAGGTTCTGACCAGAAATCCAACTCAGATGCTTGCGCCAGGAATTGCAATCGTTGCCCTTGTGTGCTGCTTTAATCTGCTGGGAGATGCGATGCGGGACGTTCTTGATCCAAAGGAGGTGGCAAAGTGACACCAGTATTTGAATTGAATCATCTTCAGGTATCCCTGCGAGGCAAAAAAAGGAATACGGATTTAGTGAAAGGCGTCTCTTTTTCGGTAAAGCAGGGGGAGTGCCTGGGAATTTTGGGGGAATCAGGAAGCGGAAAATCCATGTCAATTAAGGCAGCCATGGGGCTTCTTGATAAGAATTTTGTTGTTTCCGGAAGCGCGAAATTTCAGGGAGATGAGCTGGTTGGGAAAAATGCAGAGCAGCTGCGCAGGCTGAGAGGCGGGCAGGTTGGAATCGTACTGCAAAATCCCATGACCTGTTTCGATCCTCTGTACCGTATCGGAAACCAGATTGCAGAAACATTTGCAGCTCATCAAAAATGGGATGCCGGAGAAATAAAAGAGAGATCCATTGAAATGTTAGATAAAATGCAGATCCGAAATCCAGAGGAGGCACTGGAAAAATATCCACACCAGCTTTCCGGCGGAATGCTGCAGCGTATTATGATTGGAATTGCCATGTCCATGGAGCCGTCTCTGCTGATTGCAGATGAGCCTACCACTGCAATCGATGCTATTACACAGTTTGATATTTTAAATGAATTTGCAGTCATTAAACAAAAGCATAAGACCGCGATGATCTTTATTTCTCACGACCTTAATGCTGTTTCGCAGATAGCAGATAAAATTGTGGTTCTGAACCAGGGAACAGTAGTGGATCAGGGGGATTTCCATCACATTATCCACCATGCGGCAGATCCGTATACAAGGCTGTTGATTGAAAAACGGACGGATGTTATGAGAAAATACAGACAGGCGTTGGAAGGAGGAGAGTGCAGTCATGCTCAAGCTGGATAAGATATGCGTCAGCTTCCGCAGGGAATGCCAGGACAAGCTGTTTGGACATACAAAACAGCAGGTTTTATTTGATGTATCAGCGGAGGTGAAAAAAGGAACCTGCCTGGGGATTCTGGGAGAATCCGGAAGTGGAAAATCTACTATGGGCAGGGTGTTATGCGGACTTTTAAAACCGGATTCGGGAACCGTATTCCTCAATGGAGTTTCCGTATACGGTTCAAAACAGGGACGTAAGAATCTGCAGGATCGGTTAAGTATTGTTTTTCAGGACTATACAACCTCAGCCAATCCCCGTTTCAGAGTGGCGGATATTTTGAAGGAAGGCCTCTTTGTCCGTCAAAGACGAGAGAGGAAAAAGCTGAATCAGGAAAAGGAGATCCGCCGGCTGCTTGAGCTGGTAGGCCTGTCCTATGACTTTGCCGGTCGGTTTCCCCATGAACTGTCAGGAGGCCAGCTTCAGCGGATCTGCATTGCCCGGGCGGTTGCGTGTAATCCGGAGTTGATCTTATTTGATGAGGCGATTTCCTCACTAGATGCCCATACCCAGGTTCAGATCATGGATCTTTTGCTTGATTTAAAGGAAAAGCTTGGATTGACCTATATTTTCATTACCCATGATCTTACATCTATAACCTATCTTTGTGATGATGTGCTGTTTTTGTACCAGGGAAGGGTGACAGAGTATCTTCCGGTAAAGCAGCTAAGCGAAGCAAAGGATATCTATGCCAGAAAGCTTTTAGAATCGATTATCGTTTTTGACACAGAGGAGGCATCATGATCGTTTGCGGATACGAGATACAGGCGGGGGAAAAGAAACATATAAAAATTCCCGTCTTACAGGCGGAGGCAATGGAAGGAATTTGTATCTGTGGAAAAAATCAGGGGAAAACTCTGGTCATAACGGCAGGAGTTCACGGCTGCGAGTATGTGGGGATAGAAGCAGCGAAGCGAATGGCTGAGTTTCTTGACCCCATGGAATTGGCGGGAAACGTGATATTGATCCCTCTCGTAAACAGATGCGGATTTTTTGACGGCAGAAAGCAGGTGGTTCCGGAGGATGAAAAAAATTTAAACAGGGTTTTCCCTGGAAAATCGAATGGAACGATTTCTGAACGGATTGCTTATACCATGGAAGAATATATCTATCCCTGTGCAGATTTTCTGATTGATCTTCACAGCGGAGACAGCAATGAAGATTTGATTCCTCTTGTTTTTTATCCCACAAAGGGAGAGAAGGCGGTTAATGATAAAGCATTACAGGCAGCCAAAGTATTATCCGTACCTTACAGGGTAAGCTCTCAGGCGAAAAATGGATTATACAGCTGGGCCGTACAGAAGGGGATTCCGTCTCTTTTGATCGAACGGGGTTCAGGCGGTCTGTGGTCGGAGAATGAAGTGGAGCGGTGTATGGAGGATATGCACCGCATTATGGCATTTCTTGGGATAAAACAGGGTTCATATGAAAAAACATCGCAGGCAGATATAAAAGAAGCCGTTTATGAGGAGGCAGTCTCTGACGGTTTTTGGTATCCCTCTATTACAGCGGGGAAGCGGGTATGCTGTGGGGAAAAGCTGGGAGTTTTTGAATCCTTTCCGGCCGGGGAAAGAATGGAGATTCCAGCAAAATTCGATGGAGTTGTCTTATATCATACCACAGCTCTGGGAGTAAGGGCTGGAGAGGCATTGGCTGCATATGGGAAGATATAAGTGCAGAAGGATGTTGCGATCGGGTGTGCAGTTTTTATATCTGCACACCCTGTTTTATGGATGGGGGGCCTTGCGGGCCGCGCGTTTTACCTTAGGTACCAC
>OCAN01000360.1_pt1 | contig 46848 bp, 40 predicted proteins | sample 1538321 | NCBI WGS metagenome assembly OCAN01 (sample SAMEA2580294, study PRJEB22360) | human gut metagenome | biome: human gut; feature: human-associated habitat; material: faeces | place: Denmark | collected 2008/2010 | reverse complement strand
ATTCCTTACTGGCTGTAAGGGGTATTAACCATAAATATATTGTAGTAGGAGGGATAAACACATGGGCAAAGCATATGATGTAGCGGTTATCGGGGCCGGCGCCATCGGTTCATCTGTGGCGTACTTTAACGCAAAAAAGGGAGCCTCTGTCGTCCTGATCGACGCCGGAGACATCGCCCAGTCTACAAGCAGCCGAAGTGATGGGAATGTCCTTGTCTGCGATAAGCAACCGGGATTTGACGCTCTGTTTGCAAAGGCAAGTCAGGATATGTTCGAGGGACTGAGCAAAGAGCTGGATTATGATTTTGAATGGAAACAAAGAGGAAGTCTCTTCCTGACAGAGACAGAGGAAGAATTCCAGATGGCGTCCGAGTTCTGTGAATCTATGAAAAAATGCGGAATCCCGATGCGGATGATGGATCAAAAAGAAGTGCAGGACGATGAACCGTATCTTGCAAAAGACGTCTACGGAGGACTGGAGACGATGTCGGATGGATCTGTCTATCCAATCGGCCTGACGTATGGTATGGCGCTGGGCGCGGAAAAAAAGGGTGCGGTGCTTTCTTTGCATAATCGTGTCAGAGGCATCCGACGGGATGGGGACGCGTTTATCCTTGATACACAGAACGGGGAGATTGCGGCTAAAAATATTGTGGATGCCTGCGGAGTATGGTCCCCGGTAATCGGACAGATGGTTGGGCTTACCATTCCGATTCAAGCCCGTCAGGGACAGATCCTTGTCTCGGAGCAGACTTTCCAGGTGGCGAGAAGGAAAGTACATGAATTTGGTTATATGTCTACCAAATTCCAGAGCGACGGCTATGAGCGTCCGGTATCAGAACGGGTGGAGAAATATGGAGTCGCTTTTGTCTTTGAACCAACGGCCTCCAACAATTTCCTCATCGGTTCTTCCAGAACCTTTGCAGGAGAAGATACCAGAAGCAGTATTGAGGTAATGAAAGCTATGGCAGAACGGGCCATCCGGTTCTTCCCGGTGATTGCGGATATTAAGGTAATCCGGTCGTACAGCGGACTTCGGCCGTACACGCCGGATCATATGCCAATCGTGTCAGATACACCGGTGGATGGTTTCTATATTGCGGCCGGACACGAAGGAGACGGGATCGGACTTTCCCCAATCACTGGAAAAGTGATGGCGGATATGATTGCGGGGGAAACTTCGTTCATGGATTTAAGTCCGCTTCGATTTGACCGTTTTGCGTAAGAATAGGCTGGAATTTATAGAGAAAGAGAATCAATCAAGGAGGTAAGCAATGAACAAACAATTTCAAGGTATTTATGCCGTAGTAGTCACACCGTTTTACGAGGATGGGACGTTTGATGTTGAGTCAGCAAAGAAAAATCTGGATTGGCTGATTGAACAAGGTGTGCAGGGAGTCTGTATTCTGGGAGCGACAGGAGAATACCAGAGTATTTCAGACGAGGAGCATATGGCTTATGTCAAAGAGATTGTGCCGTATGTAAAAGACCGTGTGAGCGTGATCGTAGGTGCGTCCAGAGAGCGGCCGGAGGATGTGGTGAAGCTGGTCAACAATATCAAGGAATGTGGTGCACATGCAGCGATGGTGCTGCCATCTTTCTATTGTCATCCGGCACAGGACGAAATTGTGGAGCATTACCGCTATATTGAAGAGCAGACACAGTTCCCGATTGTCGCGTACAACAATCCTGGCTCCGCAGGCATCGAGATCGGACAGGATGCTTTCCGGCAGATCATGGCGCTCCCATATACCGCGATTGTGAAAGAATCCAGCGGCAGTATGCAAAAACTGACAGAAGTACTGATCGACGCCCCGGAGAAAGTTTCTGTATTCTGCGGATGCGATAATCTTGCATACGAAAGTTTTGCGGACGGTGCATGTGGATGGATCTGTATGTTGGCAAACGTAGCTCCGAAACAGTGCGTGGATCTTTACCAGGCTGTTTATGTGGAAGAAGACCTGAAGAAAGGAAAGGAAATTTACAAAGAGATCCTGCCTGCTTTAAATGTACTGGAATCGTTCCCAAAACCGGTGCAGGCATTGAAATACGGCCTGAGCAAGAAAGGATTAAATGGAGGATATGTCAGAAGACCACGTATGGAATTAAATGAGGAAGAGAAGACATATCTTTCGGAAGCTATGAAGTTTGAAACACTTCGATAGAAGAGAGGGTAAGCAGTTTGTTACAGTTCAGAAAGAGAGGTAAGAGCAGTATGGAAATCCGTAAACTGTACATTAATGGAGAATGGGTAGATTCTGTTCACGACGAGTGGATTGAGATCGAGAATCCGGCAACACATGAGATCATCGCAAAAGTACCAAGAGGAAACAAAGAAGATGTGGATAAAGCGGTCAAGGCGGCGAGAGCAGCTTTTGAAACATGGCAGTATACTCCTCTGGAGGAAAGAGTGGCGCTGATGAAAAAAGTGGTGGAAGGACTGGAGAGCAGACGCCAGGAACTGATCGAGACCATCACAAAAGAACTTGGCTCCCCGTACAAAGTTTCCGCTGAAGTGCATACAGATCCGTTTATTCTGGAGGCAAAGCACTACATCCAGACAGCGTCCGAATTCCCGTATGAGCAGAGACGCCTCACTTCCGTCGTAAGAAGGGAGCCGGTCGGAGTTGTCGGAGGTCTGACTCCATGGAACTTCCCATTGGAACAGATTGAAAAGAAGGTAGTACCGGCTCTTCTGGCAGGAAACTGTGTCGTATTAAAACCAAGTCAGTTTACACCACTGACCGCATATATTCTTGCCGAAGAAATTGATAAAGCAGGATATCCGGCCGGCGTCTTCAATCTTGTGACAGGACGGGGTGGAGAAGTTGGAAACGCGCTTGCTACCCATGAAGATGTGGATATGATTTCTTTTACCGGATCTACAGGAGCAGGTCGGGAAGTGGCCAGAATGGCGCTTGGAAATATTAAGAAGATCGCTTTGGAACTGGGTGGAAAATCAGCAGCGATCCTTCTGGACGGTGGAGACTGGGAGAACGGTATTCATGGCGTTTTGGAAACCGTTGTGCCGAATGCGGGACAGACATGCAATGCATTAACCAGGCTTCTTGTACCAAAGAACGGACTTGCAAAAGCAGAGGAAATCATCAAAAAGCAGTTGGAAGAGTATCAATATGGGCCGGCAGAAGATCCGGCTGTGACACAGGGACCACTGTCATCGAAGAAGCAGTTTGACCGTGTGAAAGGGTATATTGAACTCGGACTTCAGGAAGGGGCAAGAATGGTATCTGGAGAAGTTCCGGAGGATAACGGCAGCTATTATATAAAACCGGTCATCTTCAGCGATGTAAAACCGGATATGAGGATTGCTCAGGAAGAAATTTTCGGACCGGTACTTGTTGTCATTCCGTATGAGACGGAAGAGGAAGCGGTAAAAATTGCAAACGACAGCATTTACGGACTGGCGGGCGCTGTATACGGGCCGGAAGAAGAGGCAAATAAAGTTGCACGCCAGATGAAGACAGGAACTGTTTATGTCAATGAAGGACAGTGGGATCCTACTTCTCCGTTTGGAGGATATAAACAATCCGGACTCGGAAGAGAAGGCGGAGTGGAAGGATACGAAGAATTTCTTGAGATTAAAACCATCTACGACAAATAAAAATCAGTTCGGCGGATTCTGTCCGCCACATCAGAAGAGGGGGCTTTATGCCCCCTCTTTCCAAGTATCAAGCTTAAATTATAAAAAATTCAGGACCGTTCCTGGTCTTCTGGAAGGAAACCCTCAAAGATAAAATAATCAAAGGCCTGCTCGCACGCATAGAGTTCCCGGCTGGATTTTACAGTCCATGCAAAGCATGGCGTGCCGAAAATGACCCGGCAAAGTGTCAGAGATAACGCGCCTCTTGCGTGATGGTCATAGGCGATAAAGTCCGGCTTTGTTAGAAAGTTTGTCAGCAGGTGGCGCGGGAAATAGTAAACCGGGTGCACCCGACCGTCGTCCTTATGGAAATTCATTCCAAGCTGTCCACGGCACACATATGGGCGGTATTTTCGAAACCAGATCAGAGCTGCCGGATGGAAGGACTCAATACAGAAGGAGCCGCTGTAATGATCCAGAAGTTCTGCTGTTTTTTTGCAGATGGTGCTGCCAAGATGCTTATATTTGATCTCTACGATGAGCGGCACCTGCCCGTTTACCAGTTTCAGCACATCCTCTAAGAGTGGAATTCGTTCTTCCGTCCCGAGAATCGGGAAATGGGAAAGTTCCTTATAAGTGAGAGAATCGATTTCCTTTTCGATACCGCAGATGCGCTTCAGGTCATAATCATGGGCTACGATAACCTGTCCGTCCCGGGTAAGCTGGACATCCAGCTCAATGCCGTAGCCATGCTCTGCCGCACGTCGGAAAGCAGCCATGGAATTCTCCGGGACACCTTCGGAGAGATTGTGAAGTCCCCGGTGAGCATAAAATTTTCCTGGCATTCGTCTGGCTCTTCCCAGAAGACGTGGTGTGATCGAAATAAGATAAATCAATCCGGAGACAAGTCCGGTCTTGAGCCATGTACGTGTATGTTCTGTCATCATAACATTCCTCCCCGATAAAAAGATTTCTCTTTCTTATAATAGCACAAATTGAACTTTAGGACAGAAATTGTTTATAGATTTTTCATTGGAGTTTCCCCCATGCCTTTGCTATACTATACTGAGGATTAATCATGCGATATTGGATAAAAGAGGTGTAGTCAATGAAAGAAAACTTGAAGGAGATCTATACACAGCGTACAGATAGCTGTGATATGGCAAACAGCGTGGAATTTACAGCATTGATGAATCAATATAAATGCGCGATTATGGAAGTGGAGACGAAGCTTAATGTATTGGACGCCGAGTTTTCGCTGAATTACGACCGGAATCCTTTTGAATCCATAGAAACGAGGCTGAAGTCTCCGGCCAGCATTATGGAAAAGCTGAAAAGAAAGGGATTGGAGCCGACGCTGGAAAATATTGAAGAGCATTTATTTGATGTGGCAGGAATTCGGGTAGTATGTGCGTTCCAGGAGGATATCTATAAGCTGGCTGAGCTTTTGACAGGACAAGACGATATCCGACTGCTCAGGACGAAAGACTACATACAAAATCCAAAGGAGAACGGCTACCGAAGCCTCCATCTGATTTTGGAGATTCCGATTTTTCTGGCTGATGGAAAGCGGTATATGAAAGTAGAAGTGCAGTTCCGGACGATCGCCATGGATTTCTGGGCCAGTGTGGATCATCGCCTCCGATACAAAAAAGAGATCGATGATGAGGGAGAGATCCAGAGAAAACTGAAACGGTGCGCTACGATCATCTCCCAGCTTGACCAGGAAATGCAGGATATCCGCAATATGATTGAAAAGAGCAATGGAAAGACGGAGTAGGGAAAGAACAAGAGGATTTCCGGTTCTCGTGTTTTACGGGCAGGGAAATCATGGTATACTATAGAGCAGAGACAAGATGTCACAATGAGGAGGTTGGAAATGGAGACAAAGAGATTACAGGCATACGAGCTCATGCAGGAGCAGGAATTAAAGGGGATCCAGTCCAAGGGATATCTGCTCCGCCATAAGAAGAGTGGGGCAAGGATTGTTTTGATTGAGAATGAGGATGAAAATAAAGTTTTTTCCGTGGGGTTTAGAACGCCTCCGCAGGACAGTACAGGACTTCCACATATCCTGGAACATTCGGTGCTTTGCGGGTCAAGAGAATTTCCGGCCAAAGATCCGTTCGTGGAGCTGGTGAAAGGGTCGCTGAATACGTTCTTAAATGCGATGACATATCCGGATAAGACGGTATACCCGGTTGCAAGTTGCAATGACCAGGATTTTCAGAACCTGATGCACGTCTATATGGATGCGGTATTTTACCCGAATATTTATGAAAATGATAAGACATTCCGTCAGGAGGGATGGAGTTACGAACTGGAGGATGAAGACGGAGAACTGAAATACAATGGCGTCGTATATAATGAAATGAAAGGGGCATTCTCCTCGCCGGACGGTGTGTTAGACCGGATGATTTTGAATTCCCTGTTTCCGGATACGTCTTACTCTAACGAGTCCGGCGGGGATCCGGATGAGATTCCGTCCCTGACTTATGAGGACTTTTTGGATTTTCATCGCAAGTATTATCATCCCTCCAACAGTTATCTTTATCTGTACGGCGATATGGATATGGAAGCAAAGCTTACCTGGCTGGATGAGCATTATCTGAGCCGGTTTGACTATGCTTGGATTGACTCTGAGATCAAGATGCAAAAGCCATTTGAACATCCGGTGGAATGGAAGCGGTATTACTCCATCTCCAATACGGAGACAGAGGAGATGAACACCTATCTTTCTTATAATAAGGTTGTGGGAACGAGCCTCGATGAGAAGCTGTATCTGGCATTTTCCATTCTGGATTATGCGTTATTGTCCGCCCCTGGGGCGCCGCTTAAGAAAGCATTGACAGACGCCGGAATCGGACACGATATTCTCGGCTCTTACGAAAATGGAATCTGCCAGCCTATTTTCTCTGTCATTGCCAAAAATGCGGAGGAGTCTCAAAAAGATGCCTTTATTCAGGTGATTGAGTCTACCCTTACAAGGCTTGTAAAAGAAGGGATCGATCCGGATGCGCTGGCTGCGGGTATTCATTACCATGAGTTCCGTTACCGGGAAGCTGATTTTGGAAGCTATCCGAAGGGACTGATGTATGGTCTTCAGATGCTCGACAGTTGGCTTTATGATGAGAAGAGACCGTTTCTTCACCTCGATGCGCTTGACACGTTTGCGTTTTTAAAAGAGCAGATTGGAACATCATATTATGAAGATCTGATTCAGAAGTATCTGCTTGACAATACCCACGCTTCTATTGTGATGATCTGTCCGAAGAAAGGGATGGCGGCGGAGGCAGACCGGAAGATTCAGAAAAGGCTTCAGGACTATAAAAGAAGCCTGAGCCGGGAAGAAGTGGAAAAGCTTGTAAAGGATACAAAAGAGCTGCGCGCGTACCAGGAGGAGCCGACCCCGCCGGAGATTCTGGAGAAGATTCCGGTTCTGAAAGTCAGCGATATCTCTGAGGAGGCAGCTCCGGTCTATAACGAGGAGAGAAAAGCAGGCGACGTCACTTGTATCTGTCATCCGATTGAGACGAACGGCATCGGATATCTGACGATGATCTTTGACCTCAGGACACTGACGGAAGAAGAGATCCCGTATGCAGGACTCCTGCAGGCAGTGCTTGGTATCATCGATACAGAACACTACGAGTACGGCAAGCTCTTCCATGAGATTAACCGGCGTACCGGAGGGATTGAGACGTCCCTGGAGATGTATACCGACGTTACCAAGGTAAAGGAAAAGGAGTTTCGTCCGACCTTTGAGATCAAGGCGAAGGCACTCTACGCAGAGCTTCCATTCGCTCTTTCCATGATGGAAGAGATTCTGATGCGGTCCGTCTTAAGCGATGAGAAGCGGTTGAAGGAGATTCTTGAGATGCTCAAATCGAGACTCCAGATGAAATTCCTCTCCGCGGGACATAGTTCCGCCGTGCTGCGGGCCATGTCCTATCATTCTCCGGCGGCCCGTTTTAAGGATATGACAAACGGTATCGAGTACTACGAGACTGTCAGTCGGATTGCCGATCATTTTGATGAGGAGAAGGGAAGGCTCGTGAGCATCCTGACAGAGCTCTGTAAGAAGATCTTCCGGAAAGAGCGGATGATCGTAAGCTATACAGGAGCAAAAGAAAGCTTTGACGCGGTTCTTGCCGGAATTGCGGCATTTTCTGGGCGCCTGTGGAAAGAAAAGGTAAAAGAGGGCGGCTTTCTTCTCACCTGTACAAAGAAAAACGAGGGTTTCCAGACTGCGTCTAAAGTACAGTATGTGGCAATGGCAGGAAACTTTATTGATGCCGGAATGGAATACCATGGAGCGCTTCAGATTCTGAAAGTGATTATGGGATATGAATATCTTTGGCAGAACATCCGTGTCAAGGGCGGAGCTTACGGCTGTATGAGCAGCTTCAACAGATTGGGAGAGGGGTATTTTGCATCCTACCGGGATCCGCATCTCAAAAATACGCTGGATATTTATCAGGGCGTAACGGATTATCTGAGAAATTTTGCGGTCAGCGACCGGGATATGACGAAATTCATCATCGGTACAATCAGCAACATGGATCAGCCGATGACCCCGGCTGTCAAGGGAGACCGATCCATGAATCTCTATATGAACCATGTGACAAAAGAGATGATGGAACAGGAGAGAAGAGAGGTTCTCCACGCTACACAGCAGGATATCCGCAATCTGGCCGGGATTGTAGAGCAGGTATTACGGGAAGATCAGGTCTGCGTGATCGGAAACGAGGAGAAGATTGAGCAGGATCGGGAAGTATTCACTGAGATAAAGGCGCTCTTTTAGAAGCAGACCCGGACAAAGGAAACAGACATGTGAAAAAACATGCTTACGAAGGAAAGAGGAACATGGTTTGATAGAAAACAAACAGTATAAATCAGGATTTGTAACGCTGATCGGCCGTCCGAACGTAGGGAAATCCACTTTGATGAATCGTATGATCGGGCAGAAAATCGCTATCACATCGAATAAACCGCAGACGACGAGAAACCGGATCCAGACGGTACTTACGACTGAGGAGGGACAGATCGTCTTTGTGGATACACCGGGAATTCATAAGGCGAAAAATAAGCTTGGCGCCTATATGGTCAATGTGGCGGAGCGTACGTTAAACGAGGTAGACGTGGTGCTTTGGCTTGTGGAGCCGTCTACCTTTATCGGAGCGGGTGAGCAGCACATCGCACAGCAGCTTGAGAAGGTCCGCACGCCGGTGATTCTTGTGATGAATAAAGTAGATCAGGTGAAACGGGAAGAGCTGCTTCCGTGTATCGCAAAATATAAAGATATTTATCATTTTGCCGAGATTGTTCCGGTTTGTGCAAGAACCGGGGAGAACACAGACGAGCTGGTGAGAGTCATTTTACAGTACCTTCCGTACGGCCCGCGGTTTTACGACGAGGACACGGTGACGGACCAGCCGGAACGTCAGATCGTCTCTGAGCTGATCCGGGAGAAAGCACTCCACAGCCTTAATGAGGAGATCCCGCATGGGATCGCGGTGGTGATTGACCGAATGAAATTCAGGAAAGGTCAAAAGGGGACGATTGCAGACATTGACGCGACTATCATCTGCGAGCGGGATTCCCATAAAGGGATCATCATCGGAAAGCAGGGCAGTATGCTGAAGAAGATCGGCAGTACAGCACGGTTTGAGATCGAGCGGATGCTTGACTGCCAGGTAAATTTAAAGCTGTGGGTGAAGGTCAAAAAAGACTGGAGAGACAGTGAATTTCTGATGAGAAATTTTGGATACCGGGAAGAAGAATAACAAAGGGAAAATCGGAGAACCTAAGTTTATTCCAAAAGATGAAGAGGTGATCCGATGAAAGAAGACTACTGGGAACGGTTTGTAAAAACCGGAAAGGTGGAAGATTATCTGACCTACAGAGGGATGGCACGGTGTGAAGCCGTGATGAACCGGTATCAGAACGAAAGCCGGAAGGATGAAGAAAGTGAGCCAGACGATTACCGTGACAGGAATGATTCTGTCAGCGCTTCCGATTGGAGAATACGATAAAAGAGTGGTGATCCTCTCCCGTGAGCGGGGGAAGATCTCCGCTTTTGCAAAAGGCGCAAGGCGGCCGAACAGTATGCTTGTCGGAACGACAAGCCCGTTTCTGTTCGGCACGTTTACGTTGTACGAGGGACGCTCCTCCTATACAATGCAGCAGGCGGAAATCCAGAATTATTTTGGGGAGCTAAGGACAGATATTGAGGCTGTATCATATGGGTTTTATTTCCTGGAATTTGCAGAATATGTTACGAGAGAAAACAACGACGAGACGGAAATTTTAAAGCTTCTCTACCAGACGATGCGGATTGTCGTCAAGAGAAGCATTTCTCTTTCGCTGATCCGATGCATTTTCGAGCTGAAGATGATCTGTCTTGAAGGGGAGGCCCCACAGGTCTTTTCCTGTGTCGGATGTGGAAAGCAGGGTGAGCCGTACTGGTTCAGTGCCGCGAAAGGAGGGCTTCTTTGCCGGGATTGTGTGTCGAAAGCGTCCGATGCCCGGAGAGTGGGGCAGTCCACAGTCTATGCGCTTGCTTTTATTGTGGCCACTCCGGTAGAGAAGCTCTACACCTTTACCGTCACTGAGAAAGTACTGGAGGAGTTAAAACAGTCGGCGAAGAGATGCGTGGATGTATACATAGGCCATACGTTCCGGTCTCTGGAGATGCTGGAATTCCTTTAAATGGAGTGTACTGCTTGCAAAAGGGGGAAAATTACCGTATAATGGTAACAATTTTAGAAGAATGTGAGGTAAAAGACGATGGTAGAAAAGACAATGGAAAAAATCGTAGCTCTTGCCAAAACCAGGGGGTTTGTATATCCGGGATCTGAAATCTATGGAGGTCTTGCCAATACATGGGATTATGGAAATCTCGGTGTGGAACTGAAAAATAACGTAAAAAAAGCATGGTGGAAGAAATTTATTCAGGAAAATCCTTACAATGTCGGTGTAGACTGTGCAATCCTGATGAATCCGCAGACATGGGTCGCTTCCGGACATCTTGGGAACTTCAGCGACCCTCTGATGGACTGTAAAGAGTGTAAGGAGCGTTTCCGTGCAGATAAACTGATTGAAGATTATGCGAAAGAGCATGGGATTGAGATCAAGGAAAGCGTAGACGCCTGGTCCCATGAGAAGATGATGCAATTCATCAATGAGCATCAGATCCCGTGTCCGAGCTGCGGCAAGCACAATTTCACGGAGATCCGGGAATTTAATCTGATGTTTAAGACATTCCAGGGCGTAACAGAGGACGCAAAGAATGTTGTATATCTTCGTCCGGAGACAGCCCAGGGCATCTTTGTAAACTTTAAGAATGTTCAGCGGACTTCCAGAAAGAAGATCCCGTTTGGTATCGGTCAGATCGGAAAGTCATTCCGTAACGAGATCACACCTGGAAATTTTACATTCCGTACAAGAGAGTTCGAGCAGATGGAGTTGGAGTTCTTCTGTGAGCCGGGAACAGATCTGGAGTGGTTCCGGTACTGGAAAGATTTCTGCTATAACTGGCTGAGAGGTCTTGGAATGACAGAGGACGAGCTGCGTGCCCGTGACCATGAGAAAGAAGAGCTTTCCCATTACAGCCGTGCGACGACTGACCTGGAATTCTTATTCCCATTCGGATGGGGCGAACTGTGGGGAATCGCGGATCGTACGGATTACGATTTGAGACAGCATCAGGACGTATCCAAGCAGGATCTGACCTACTTTGACGATGAGAAGAAAGAGAAATACCTCCCATATGTCATTGAGCCGTCTCTGGGAGCGGACCGCGTGGTTCTTGCGTTCCTCTGTGCGGCTTACGATGAGGAAGAATTAGAAGGCGGCGACGTGCGTACTGTCCTTCATTTCCATCCGGCCCTCGCTCCGGTGAAGATCGGTGTTCTTCCGCTCTCCAAGAAGTTAAACGAAGGCGCAGAAAAGATCTATACCGAACTGAGTAAATATTACAACTGTGAATACGACGACCGTGGAAACATTGGCAAGCGTTACCGTCGTCAGGATGAGATCGGAACCCCGTTCTGCGTGACTTACGATTTTGAGTCCGAGGAGGATGGAGCAGTGACTGTCCGTGATCGTGACACCATGGAGCAGGAAAGAGTCAAGATCGAAGATCTCAAAGCATATTTTGAAAAGAAGTTTGAATACTAAAAATGAGGCCGGGAGCAGTTGTCTTCCGGCCGTTATTTGTTTTGGCGGTAAGCCGAAATACAGGCTTGTCAGAAACCTTGTCGGATGCCTGCGATCCCGGAAGGTGCCTTTTGGTACTTCCGGTGATGAGCATAGTGCTGATAAGGTGAAACTTAAAAAAGGAGGGACGACATGTATCCGGAAATCCATTATCAAATAGAAGAAAGCAGACAGTCGGGCGGTGCCCGGACGGCCACAGTTTTCGGATGCTACGGTGTAAGTCCGGAGATTTATCTTCCGGCACAGATTCATGGTGTTCCAGTGACGAAGATCGGGGACTATGGCTTTGCAAAGACAGATGAGAAGCGCAGCCTTTTCATTTTTTTGCCGGAAGAAGAGGGAAATATGCCCGAAGAACGTAGACGGCTTTGCGGGGAGCTTGTAGAGGAGGTCCATCTGCCGTCTCAGGTATGGGAGATCGGGCGGTATGCCTTTTACCGGTGCTCCCGGTTGAAACGTCTGTCTTTTACAGACAGCCTCCAAAGCATCGAGGGCGGAGCGTTTACCGGATGCCAGCTTGCCAGATTGGATATAGCATGCAGACAGACAAGGCGGACTTGTCTCAGACAGTTTCTGGAGGAACAGCGCTTTGAGCTGGAGGTACGGATTTCTTACGAAGACGGGGACAACGTGGAAGTGGCACGGCTCATTTTCCCGGAACACTATGAAGAGGCGGTGGAGAATACTCCGGCACGGATCGTGGAAACCCACTACCATGGGGCGGGTGGGGATTATCGGCAGTGCGTCTATCACAAGGAGATCGACTATGAGGAGTACGATTCCCTGTTTGCCAAAGCAAAGGCAAGGGAGAGCGTGCGGACATTGATTGAAATCGCATTGGCACGGCTTTGTTTTCCCTACAGGTTGTCAGAACAGGCGAGGGAGGAGTATACTTCTTTTCTGAGAAAATGTGCCGGGGACACGGCAGATTTGCTTTTTGTCCGGGACGATATGGAGACGGTTCTTTTTCTCCTGGAGCATCGAATCTGGGAGGGAGAGAGTCTGGAGGAGGCACTTGATAAAGCCCAGGAGATAGGACAGGCGGAGGCGGCCGCCCTGCTTCTTTCAAAACGCCGGGGGACGGCAGGCAAAAAGACGTTTGAGCTATAAAAGGAGAAAAAGATGGAGAAAAATCAGGAAGAAGAGCAGCTTCGGTGTCTGGAGCTGCTCGGACAGGAGATTTTAAAGATAGCCAGAAATGAGCTGTATTTGAAGATGCGTTACCTTGATGTGGCGCTTTCCAGTCTCCGGTTTCAGATGGACGGAGAGATTGGTTCTATCGGAACAGATGGGCAGATGCTGTATTTCCATCCCGGATGGCTTGGCGGTACGTACCGGACGGATCGAAGAGGGGTGAACCGGGCGTACCTCCATGTAGTACTGCACTGTCTGTTCGGCCACCTGTTTTTAAAAGGGAAGCGCAATGAAGTGTTCTGGGATCTGGCCTGTAATATTGCGGTGGAGTCGGTGATCGACAGCCTTTCCCACCCCTGTGTCCGAAAGGCGTCTTCCTGGCTTCGCAAGGAGACATACCGACAGCTAAAACAAAAGACGGACGTCTTGAGTGCCCAAAAGATCTACCACTGTCTGACGGCATGGGGACTAAGCGAGACGAGGAGGCAAAAGATGGAGGAGGAATTTGCCACAGACAGCCATCTCTACTGGCCAAAACCGGACGAGCAAAGAAGACAGCCCAATGAAACACAGAACAACTGGCAGCAGATCAGTGAACAGATGGAGCTGGATCTTGACACCTTCGCACAAGAGGAGGATGAAACATCCGGGGATCTGATGGACGAGCTGCGGATTGCCAACAAAAAGCGGTATGACTATCGGGAATTTTTGAGGAAGTTTTCTGTGTGGAAAGAGGAGATCGGGGTGGATGACGACAGCTTTGATTACACCTTTTACACTTACGGATTATCCATGTACGGCAATATGCCGCTGATCGAGCCCCAAGAGACAAAAGAGGTCAAAAAGATTGAAGAATTTGTCATTGTGGTGGATACCTCCATGTCCTGTTCCGGAGAACTGGTCCGGAAGTTTCTGGAGGAGACCTACGATGTATTAAGTGAGAATGAAAGTTTCTTCCGGAAAGTTCACATCCGCATCCTGCAATGTGACGAGAAAGTCCGGGAGGACGTCCGTATTACGAAGCGGAAGGACTGGAAAGAATATATGGAGCATCTGAAATTTTACGGAGGCGGAGGAACAGACTTCCGTCCGTCCTTTGCCTATATTGACAGTCTGATCGAAAAAGGAGAATTTACAAACCTGCGGGGCGTGATCTATTTTACAGACGGATACGGTACTTATCCGTCACAGATGCCGGCGTATGACACAGCCTTTGTCTTTATTGATGACGGCAGAAGAGACATACGAACCCCGGCGTGGGCCATCCGGCTCATTTTGGATGAGGCAATATTTACGGAAAGCGAGGAAGCATAAGGATGCATATCAAACGAGCAAAGCAGGAGATTCTGGATTCCATTGAGGCTTACCTGCAAAAAGACGAGGACGGGCATTATCTGATACCATCTTTCCGGCAGAGGCCGATTCTTCTCATGGGGCCTCCTGGTATCGGGAAGACACAGATTATGGAGCAGATCGCAAGAAAATGCGGGATCGCTCTGGTCTCCTACACCATCACCCATCATACCAGACAGAGCGCTGTGGGTCTCCCTTTTATCAGAGAGAAGGTTTACCAGGATCGAACCTGTTCGGTCACGGAGTACACGATGAGCGAGATTATCGCTTCTGTTTACGAGAAGATGGAGCGGACCGGGTTAAAGGAAGGAATTCTTTTTCTGGATGAGATCAACTGTGTATCGGAGACGCTGGCGCCGACGATGCTGCAGTTTTTACAGTGCAAGATGTTCGGAAATCAAAAGGTTCCGGAAGGATGGATCATTGTGGCGGCAGGCAATCCGCCGGAGTACAATAAATCTGTCCGGGAGTTTGATATCGTAACATTGGACCGTTTAAAGAGGATCGATATCGAGGAAAACTATAATGTGTGGCGGGAATATGCTTACGAAGCAGGCATTGACCCGGTGATTCTGGCCTACCTGGAACTCCGAAAATCTCATTTTTACCGGGTGGAAAATACGGTAGACGGGAAACAGTTTGTGACTGCCAGGGGGTGGGAGGACTTATCTGAGCTTCTGAAAGTCTACCGTATGTTAGGAAAAAAGGCGGACCGGGAAGTGGTACACCAGTATTTGCAAAATTGGGAGGTGGCAAAGGAGTTTGCCAACTACATGGAACTTTATGAAAAATATAAAAAGGATTACGGGCTCGAAAAGATTGTGCAGGGCGTCTACAGTAAGGAGACGCTGGAAAAACTTCGGTTTGCTTCCTTTGACGAGCGGTTCAGTATCGTCGGGATGTTAAGTGGAAAGCTCTGCGAGTTTTTCCGTGCCTATTGTGTGGAGGATGAAAAGACTGCGCGTCTCTATGATGCACTGAAAAACTGCAAGGAAAAGAAGGATCTGGAGGCAGTCATCAGAGAAAGACGGGAAGACTATCTTGCAAAGAAGCGTGCGGATCTTTTATCAGGAGAAGCAGAGAAACTGGAGAGGGCAGTTCTGGAAGAACTGGAATCCTATAGCCGTCAGTGGCAACTGAGAACAGTGAAGGCCGGGGATAGCGGCTGGGGGGCGGAGTTCGCTTTTATCAAGGAACGATTTTCCCTACAGACAAAGCAGCGGGAGAATGTTATTGACAAAACAATGGATGCGTTGGAACATACGTTTTGCTTTCTGGAGGAAGCTTTCGGGGAGAGTCAGGAGATGGCGGCTTTTCTGGCCGAGCTTCACACAAACGGTGACAGTATCCGATTCTTGCGGGAGAATGATTGCCCGTATTATTACAAATACAATAAAGGGCTCCTCTTTGATGAGCGTCAGAAAGAGATTCTGACGGAGATGGAAAACCTTGAAAAAAGTATTGACAGATCCCTGAATTGATCATATAATAAATAAAAATTGAATTTAGCCAGATAAACCGTTGAAGTGGAGATCAAAGTTGTCGTGCACCCACAGAGAGTCCGGGAAGGTGAGAGCCGGATGGAACGCAGTCAGCCAAATGGACCACAGAGGGCGCAGTCAAAAGCAGATATTCCTGCCCAGTACTCTGCGACGTAGGGCATACGTCAGTTGCCGGAGATATGTTAGTATTTCGCAAAGCGCACGGGATATTTCCGTGAATCAAGGTGGCACCGCGGTAAGTAGATATCGTCCTTGATACAGATATATGCAAGTTGTCTGTATCAGGGATTTTTTTGTTGGTTTTATAACGGAAAATTTCCGGCAGACCAGAAAGAGGAGACGCTGCCATACGTTCTGAGAGTTACGGCAAGAGCCGACGACCAGGAAGCTATGGCAGTGGAACATAAAAAATATCCGGTTTACGGGCTGCAGTTTCACCCGGAATCCGTACTTACACCAGAAGGGGAAAAGATAATTCAGAATTTAGTGGAGGGTTACAGACATGATTAAAGAAGCAATTTTAAAACTGGCACAGCGAAATGATCTGACAGCGCAGGAGGCGCTGGAAGTGATGAATGAGATCATGGACGGGAAAGCAAGTCCGGTGCAGATGAGTTCCTATCTGACGGCGCTTTCCCTGAAAGGAGAAACTATCGAAGAGATCACAGGGTCGGCGAAAGGAATGAGGGATCACTGTATCCGTCTGCTGCATGAGATGGATGTACTGGAGATTGTGGGGACGGGAGGGGATGGAGCAAATTCCTTTAATATCTCCACCACTTCCGCCCTGGTCATTGCGGCAGGGGGCGTACCGGTGGCGAAACACGGCAACCGCGCCGCTTCCAGCAAAAGCGGCGCGGCAGACGTACTGGAAGCGCTGGGGGTGAAAATCAACGTCTCTCCGGAGGAAAGTGCGGCGATGCTGAAAAAGATCGGAATCTGTTTTCTGTTCGCTCAGAACTATCACATTGCGATGAAATATGTGGCACCCATCCGGAAAGAACTTGGAATCCGTACGGTATTTAATATTCTGGGACCGCTGTCCAACCCGGCGGGAGCCAATATGGAGCTGATGGGAGTTTACGAGGAGACTTTGGTAGAACCGTTGGCAAGGGTGATGAACAATCTGGGAGTGAAGAGGGGGATGGTCGTCTACGGCATGGATCAACTGGATGAGATTTCCATGAGCGCTCCGACGAAAGTCTGCGAGATCAGGGATGGTTCTTACCGGACATATGAAATCTGTCCGGAAGACTTTGGATTTGTTCGCTGCCGAAAAGAAGATTTGACCGGCGGTACGCCGCGGGAGAACGCAAAGATTACCATGGAGATTCTAAATGGAAAGAAAGGGGCAAAAAGAGACGCCGTTGCGCTGAATTCCGGAGCTGCTCTTTACCTGTCAGGGAAAGTTCCGACAATGAAAGAAGGCGTCAGAATGGCTCAGGAGCTGCTTGACAGTGGGGCAGCCAGAAAGAAGCTGGATGAATTTATCCAGGAATCCGGCGGCCTGGAAAAAGAGCGGTAGGAGGTCTCTATGGGTACGATACTAAGTGAAATTGCGGCAAAGACAAAAGAACGGATAGAGCATAGGAAGCGGGAAGTCCCTGTCTTACTTCTGAAAGAAAGAATTGCGGAACGGGCCGGAGAAAAAGAGCCTTTTTTGTTTGAGAAAAACCTGAAGCAGCCAGGACTTTCCTTTATCTGTGAAGTGAAAAAGGCCTCTCCCTCCAAAGGGGTCATTTTGGAAACATTTCCGTATCTGGATATTGCAAGGGAGTATGAAAAAGCCGGGGCATCGGCAATTTCGTGTTTGACAGAACCCTTTTATTTCCAGGGAAGTGATGTGTTTTTGGAAGAGATCGCAGGGAAAGTAAAGCTCCCTGTCCTGAGAAAAGATTTCACCGTCGATCCATATATGATTTATGAAGCGAAAGCCATGCGGGTGGATGCCGTCCTTCTGATCTGCGCTATTCTTCGCGAAGAAGAGTTGATGGAATATCTGGAACTGGCGGAGCAGCTCGGCCTTTCGGCTCTGGTGGAGGCACATTCAGAAGAAGAGGTGGAGATGGCAAAGCAGTGTCGGGCAAGGGTGATCGGAGTGAATAACCGGGATCTGCACACCTTTCAGGTGGATCTGGAAACCAGTATCCGGATGAGAGATCTGGTGCCGCCGGAGACAGTGTATGTGTCTGAAAGCGGTATCCGCAACCCTGAGGACGTCCGGCTTCTGCGGGAAAATGGAACAGACGCGATACTGATTGGGGAGACGTTAATGCGGGCAACAGATAAAAGGAAAGCACTGGATGTGCTGAGAGGGAAACATAGATGAAAACAAAGATCAAAATCTGCGGCCTGAAACGAATCGAGGATGTAATATCTGTCAATGTGGCGGAGCCGGATTACTGTGGATTTATTTTCAATGTTTCGGGAAGCAGAAGAAGCATCGGGGCAGAGCAGCTTAACATACTGGTGGACATGCTGAATCCGGAGATTGTCCCAATCGGAGTCTTCGTCAACGAGAAGACAGATGTTATCCTGAGAATTGTAAGAGAATCCGGAATCCGGATGGTTCAGCTTCATGGACAGGAAAATGGTGAAATCATCCATACGATTCAAAGCAAGGCACAGGTGCCTGTCATTAAGGCAGTTTCTGTCAGAAGCAAAGAGGATGTACGCTCAGCGGTGTTGTCTCCGGCTGATTACTTATTATTTGATTGTGGAGAGGGCGGTACAGGACAGACCTTTGACTGGAATCTGCTTGAGGATATTCCGAGGCCGTATTTTATGGCAGGAGGGATCGGGACGCACAATATGGAAGAAGTCCTTCGACGTTTTTCACCGTTTGCGCTTGATGTAAACAGCAGCGTGGAGACGGACAGGCAAAAAGATGGAAAGAAAATTTTGGCGGCAGTTCGGATGCTTCGGACGCTGGCCGAATAAGAGAAGATAGAAGAAAGGAAGAAACAGAGATGTCAAAAGGAAGATTTGGCGCCCATGGAGGGCAGTATATTCCGGAAACCCTGATGAATGCGGTGATTGAATTGGAAGAAGCGTATTATTTCTACAAAGGGGAAGCGGAGTTTCAACGGGAACTGACAGACCTTCTGAACGAGTATGCCGGAAGACCATCCCGTCTTTATTTTGCAAAACATATGACAGAAGATTTGGGAGGAGCCAGGATTTATCTGAAACGGGAGGATCTGAACCACACGGGAGCACATAAGATTAACAATGTCCTGGGACAGGTGCTGCTTGCAAAGAAGATGGGTAAGACGAGGGTCATTGCCGAGACAGGAGCAGGGCAGCACGGAGTAGCAACGGCAACAGTTGCCGCTCTGATGGGAATGGAGTGCGAAATATTCATGGGAGAAGAGGATATGAAGCGACAGGCACTCAATGTTTATAAGATGAAGCTTCTGGGAGCAAAGGTTCATCCGGTTACGACAGGAACGGCAACTTTAAAAGACGCGGTATCCGAAACTATGAGGGAATGGACAAAGCGTATTGACGACACTCACTATGTTCTGGGATCTGTGATGGGACCACACCCGTTCCCAACGATTGTACGGGATTTTCAGTCAGTGATCTCCAAAGAGATCAAAGAGCAGATGATGGAGATGGAGGGGAAACTGCCGGATGCCGTTCTGGCCTGCGTAGGCGGAGGATCCAATGCCATCGGAGCGTTCTATCATTTCATTGAAGATAAAGACGTCCGGCTGTTCGGATGCGAAGCGGCAGGAAGAGGGATACATACAAAAGAGACAGCGGCAACCATTGCTACCGGAAAACCCGGCATTTTTCATGGAATGAAATCGTATTTTTGCCAGGATGAATACGGTCAGATTGCGCCGGTTTATTCGATTTCAGCCGGACTGGATTATCCGGGGATCGGCCCGGAACATGCGGATCTGTACGATAAAGGACGTGCAGAATATGTGGCGGTAACGGATGACGAGGCAGTAAACGCATTTGAATATCTGTCAAGAACGGAAGGGATCATTCCGGCCATTGAAAGCGCTCATGCCGTGGCATATGCCATGAAACTTGCGAAAGAGATGAAAAAAGAAGAATGTCTTGTGATCAATCTGTCCGGGAGAGGGGATAAAGACTGTGCAGCTATTGCGAGATACAGAGGGGAGGATCTTTATGAGTAATATCAGATATGCGTTTGAAAAGGGAAAGGCATTTATCCCATTTATCACCTGCGGCGATCCATCGCTTGATGTGACGGAGGAGCTGGTTCTTGCCATGGAAGAGGCAGGAGCGGATCTTATAGAACTTGGGATCCCGTTTTCTGATCCTACAGCGGAAGGCCCGGTCATTCAGGAAGCCAATTTACGGGCTCTGTCCGGAGGTGTTACTACGGATGACCTCTTTCTGATGGTGAGAAGGCTGAGGAAACGGACGAGAATTCCACTTGTATTTATGACTTACGCCAATGTGGTATTTTCTTACGGAACACAGCGGTTTATCAGGACATCAGCGGAAGTGGGTATGGATGGGTTGATCCTGCCTGATGTTCCCTTTGAAGAGAAAGAAGAGTTTGACCATGTCTGTAAAATGTACGGGATTGACTTTATTTCTCTGATCGCTCCTACATCAAAAGAGAGAATCTGTAACATAGCAAAAGAGGCCGCCGGATTTATTTACTGCGTCTCATCTCTTGGAGTTACGGGAGTGCGTTCAGAGATTACAACAGATATTCAGGGCATGGTTGAACTGGTAAAAAAAATAAACAAGATTCCATGTGCGGTGGGATTTGGCATCTCTACGGAGGAGCAGGCCAAAAAGATGGCAGGTTTCTCGGACGGTGTGATCGTCGGCTCGGCAATCGTAAAGCTTTGCCGACAGTACAAAGAGAGGTGTGTGCCTTATGTAAAAGAATATGTAAAGAAAATGAAAGAATCTCTGTGACTTTTGATAAAAATGAGGTATAATGAAGCCAATGGGGAGCCAAGCGCTCCAATTTATATGTCTGAAGGAGGAACAAAACAGTGGACAGAAGAAATGTATGGAAGACCTATACACAGGCAGAATTGAAAGAGATGGAGGACATCAGTACACGTTACAAACGCTGTCTGGATGAAGGGAAGACAGAGAGAGAATGTGTGGAAGTTGCGGAGCGCCTTGCGGAGGAAGCAGGATATCGTTCGCTTTGCGCCTATAAAGCAGCGGGCGAAACGCTGAAAGAAGGGGACAAAGTTTATGCATCTTTCATGGGAAAAATGATCCTTCTCTTCCAGATCGGTGAGGAACCTCTGGAAAACGGAATGAACATTCTTGGAGCGCATATTGATTCTCCAAGAATTGATATTAAGCAGAATCCGCTCTATGAGACAGATGAGATGGCATATCTTGACACCCACTACTATGGGGGGATTAAGAAATATCAGTGGCTTGCCACCCCGCTTTCTCTGCATGGAGTGATTGTAAAGAAAGACGGAACAAAAGTGCGTGTTAATATCGGTGAAAACGAGAATGATCCGGTATTTGTGATCACAGACTTATTAGTTCACCTGGCAGGGAAACAGATGTCACAGAAAGCGTCTGAGGTGGTAGAAGGAGACAACCTGGATCTTCTCATCGGAAGCCGCCCGCTCACAGAAGCAGAGGGACTGGATAAAGAAGAAAAAGAGGCAGTAAAGGCAGGTGTGCTTCGTCTTCTTGCCGAGACGTACGGCATTGGAGAAGAAGATTTCACGTCCGCTGAACTTGAGATAGTTCCGGCGGGGAAAGCAAGAGACTGTGGGATTGACAGAAGCATGATTATATCCTATGGACAGGATGACAGAGTGTGTGCGTTTACTTCTTTATTTGCAATGCTCGATAATCCGCAGATCAGCCGTACTGCATGCTGCATCCTCGTAGATAAGGAAGAGATCGGAAGCGTGGGCGCAACAGGTATGCACTCCAAATTCTTTGAGAACACAGTAGCAGAGCTGATCGCTATGACAGAAGGGGAATCTGAATTGAAAGTAAGACGTGCCCTTCAGAATTCTAAGATGCTCTCCTCAGATGTAAGCGCTGCTTATGATCCAATGTTTGCATCCGCATTTGAAAAGAGAAGCTCCGCATTCTTCGGAAAAGGACTTGTATTTAACAAATTCACAGGAAGCCGCGGAAAGAACGGGTCCAATGACGCAAACGCAGAGTATCTTGCACAGATTCGCAAAGTCATGGACGAGGCAGAAGTCGGATATCAGTACGCAGAGCTTGGTAAGGTTGATGTCGGCGGCGGCGGAACGATTGCATACATCATGGCACAGTATGGAATGGAAGTCATCGACAGCGGTGTGGCAGTTCTTTGTATGCATGCATTGTACGAAATCTCCAGTAAGGCAGACGTATATGAAGCAGTCAAAGGATACAAGGCATTTATCGAAAAGATCGGCTAGAAATGCGATAAATTTCTTGACGAACTATGTTAAAACATTTACAATATTACCAGCAGGAAACTGCGAAAGAACGTGATATTTGAGACAGAAACGTACGGCTTTTGCAAAAACAGATCGAAAAGTCGTGTTTTGCGTGTCAATATTACAAAAATTATATTAGGAGGACTTTGAAACATGGCTACGAAATGGGTGTATATGTTTAAAGAAGGTAACGCTACCATGAGAAACCTTCTTGGCGGAAAAGGTGCCAATCTTGCAGAGATGACAAGCCTTGGACTTCCTGTACCGCAGGGCTTCACAGTTACCACAGAAGCTTGTACACAGTACTATGAAGACGGAAGACAGATCAATGACGAGATTATGTCTCAGATCATGGAGGCAATGACAAAGCTGGAAGAAATCACAGGAAAGAAATTCGGAGACAAAGAGAATCCGCTTCTCGTTTCTGTACGTTCCGGTGCGAGAGCTTCCATGCCAGGTATGATGGATACGATCCTGAACCTTGGTCTGAATGAAGAAGTTGTTGAAACTCTGGCAGAGGCTTCCGGAAATCCACGTTGGGCATGGGATTGCTACAGAAGATTTATCCAGATGTATTCTGACGTTGTTATGGAAGTTGGAAAGAAATATTTTGAAGAACTCATTGACAAGATGAAAGAAGAAAAAGGCGTGAAGCTTGACGTTGAGCTGACGGCTGAGGATCTTAAAACTCTTGCATCACAGTTCAAAGCTGAATACAAAGAGAAAATCGGAACAGACTTCCCGTCTGACGCAAAAGAGCAGCTTATCGGTGCTGTAAAGGCTGTATTCCGTTCCTGGGACAACCCACGTGCGAACGTATACCGTCGTGATAACGATATCCCGTATTCTTGGGGAACGGCTGTCAACGTACAGATGATGGCATTTGGTAACATGGGAGACGACTGTGGAACAGGTGTTGCATTTACCCGTGACCCTGCTACTGGAGAAAACGGGCTGTTCGGAGAGTTCCTTACAAACGCACAGGGTGAAGACGTTGTTGCCGGTGTTCGTACTCCGATGCACATTTCCGAGATGGAAGACAAATTCCCGGAAGCGTTCAAACAGTTCAAAGAAGTATGCAAGACTCTGGAGACACACTACAGAGATATGCAGGACATGGAGTTTACTGTAGAGCACGGTAAACTGTACATGCTTCAGACACGTAACGGTAAGAGAACAGCTCAGGCTGCTTTGAAGATTGCATGTGACCTCGTTGATGAGGGTATGAGAACAGAAGAAGAAGCAGTTGCTATGATCGATCCTCGTAACCTTGACACATTACTTCATCCGCAGTTCGACGCAGCGGCTCTAAAAGCTGCTACACCGATGGGGAAAGGTCTTGGAGCATCTCCGGGAGCTGCTTGTGGTAAAGTTGTGTTCACCGCTGACGATGCTGTAGAATGGGCGGAAAGAGGAGAGAAAGTCGTTCTTGTACGTCTTGAGACATCCCCGGAAGATATTACAGGTATGAAGAGTGCTCAGGGTATCCTGACAGTTCGTGGTGGTATGACATCCCATGCAGCCGTTGTTGCTCGTGGTATGGGTGAATGTTGTGTATCCGGATGCGGTGATATCGTGATGGATGAAGCAAACAAGAAATTTACACTTGGTGGAAAAGAGTTCCACGAAGGAGACTTTATCTCTATCGATGGTACAACAGGTAACATCTACGACGGAGTAATCCCTACGGTAGATGCTACAATCGCTGGAGAGTTTGAGCGTATTATGAACTGGGCTGACAAATACAGAACATTAAAAGTTCGTACAAACGCAGATACTCCAGAAGATGCTAAGAAAGCAGTTGAACTTGGTGCAGAGGGTATCGGGCTTTGCCGTACAGAGCATATGTTCTTCGGTGAAGGAAGAATCGATGCATTCCGTGAAATGATCTGTTCTGAGACAGAAGAAGAAAGAGAAAAAGCGCTTGAAAAAGTTCTTCCATATCAGCAGGGAGACTTCGAAGCTCTTTACGAAGCTCTGGAAGGCAACCCGGTAACGATCCGTTTCCTGGATCCGCCGCTGCATGAGTTCGTTCCGACAGAGGAAGAGGACATTAAGAAACTGGCTGACGCTCAGGGCAAGACTGTAGAGCAGATTAAAGCGATCATCGACAGTCTGCACGAGTTCAACCCGATGATGGGGCATCGTGGATGCCGTCTTGCAGTTACCTATCCGGAAATCGCGAAGATGCAGACAAGAGCGGTTATCCGTGCTGCTATCAACGTAAAGAAAGCTCATCCGGATTGGAACATCAAACCGGAAATTATGATTCCGCTTGTTGGAGAAGTAAAAGAGCTGAAATATGTGAAGAAATTCGTTGTTGAGACTGCTGACGCTGAGATTGAAGCGGCTGGAATCGACCTTGAATACGAAGTTGGTACTATGATCGAGATCCCAAGAGCTGCTCTTACAGCAGATGAGATCGCAAAAGAAGCTGACTTCTTCTGCTTCGGTACAAACGACCTGACTCAGATGACATTCGGATTCTCCCGTGACGACGCTGGTAAGTTCCTCAACGCTTACTACGACGCTAAGATCTACGAGAACGATCCGTTTGCAAAACTTGACCAGACAGGCGTTGGCAAGCTGATGGAAACTGCGATTAAATTAGGAAAGGGTGCAAACGACAAGATGCATCTTGGAATCTGTGGAGAGCACGGTGGAGATCCAAGCTCCGTAGAGTTCTGTCACAAGATTGGTTTAGATTATGTATCCTGCTCACCGTTCCGTGTGCCGATCGCAAGACTTGCAGCAGCACAGGCAGCTATCAACAATGCAGGAAAATAGAAGATAGTATAAAATATTTATATTTGACACTCTATTAAGGACGAACCCTTATAAGCACAAAAGGGATTCGTCCTTTTTGTGTTTAGAGATATCTAAATTTCTTGTAGACTAATAAAAAGTCAATGAAAATCAAAAGGAGGAAAGAAAAATTCCAGACATTTGAACTTTTGGCAGACAGAAATCAAGATGGTACTGTAAAGGATACCATTCAAGTTTGTATCCCACACGGATCGGAATAAAACCCGTGAACACATTGTCCGGATCAATGGAACCTTATCTAAAAACAGAAACTATTGAGTATATCAGAAAGACGGATATCGATGAAATAGAATAATGGGGCTTGGCCGTTATATCTTTTTCAAAAGAAGTGGCTCAAACAGTAAATCTGGATTGAACCAAGTTCAATAAATGGTTATACTATTTATTGAAAATATATTGTAGCAGGAAGGAGATATAGATAATTTTTTAGTATCTATTTGTCATGCGGAACGAGGAGGGGAACTTGCAAAAGATATTTTAAGTAGATTTCCTTATACAGTTTATCAAATAAAGCATATTCAAGAATGTATTCGTACCCATCGTTTTCGTGGAGAGAATTATCCGAAAAGTATCGAGGCAAAAATACTTTTTGACGTAGATAAGTTGGATTCCCCAGGGTGTATAAGGATTGCCCGAACATTTCTTTTTAAGGGAGCTATCGGAGAACCAATATATTCTTTTAAGAAAGGTACTTTTGAAATAGATTATGACGCTCCTTCTTTTATTCGAGAGTACAACTTTAAACTTTCTAAAATAGGGCAATAACTCTATACAAAACGAGCGCATGAGTTGTAGAGAATAAGAAATAATCACGTACGTTTTATAAGGGGATGCTTTTAGAAATACAAGCTACTTCTAAACTTAAAGAGATGCTTGATAGGTCGGAAAATAACTTTTTGTTTTGACTATGTTAAAATAGAATCCAAAAGGAGGCAGATATGGAACAACAGACAGAATCTAAAAAATTTTTGATTCAGGCAGCGTGGAAAGAAGTTTCAGAAGTATATACATTTTTAGAGACGTCTGAGCAGGGGTTAAGTATCAAACAAGTAGAAGAAAGAAGAAAAAGGGACAATCCCTTGTTGGAAAAGAGAGAAGATACTATATGGTATCGCATAAGGAGGGCTTTTTTAAATCCATTTACCGGAGTATTAATTTTTTTAGCAGGAATCTCTTTTCTTACCAATCATTGGATGCAGGCAGATGAACAAAGAAATTTATATTCTTCTTTTATTTTGCTGATTATGGTTTTTGTCAGCGGTGGGATTCGTTTAATTCAGGAGATGAAATCACACCACGCATCCGAGGAAATGGAGCGTCTGATTCATACGAATGTGAAAGTAAAAAGAGGGGGAGTTCTTTTAGAAGTAGCAGCAGAAGAATTAGTTCCGGGAGATTGTGTGTATGTAATGCCAGGGAGCAGGATTCCGGCGGATTTACGGTTGACGAATACACAGGACCTATTTCTTTCCCAGGCTGCGGTAAGTGGGGAAAGCGCGATTGTAGAAAAAAACAGCAGAAAATACGAAGGAGAAATTCAGAGATCGCCAATCTACTATCCCAATCTGGTATTCATGGGAACTACTGTGATTAGTGGAAAAGGAGAAGGGGTTGTTCTTGCGTCGGGGCGCAATACACTATATGGAAAATCCTACATGGAGGGAATAAGAAGCTCTGATGGTTTTGAAAAAGGCGCTAATTCGATTGCAAGAGTGATGCTGAAATTTATGTTTGTATTAGTTCCCATCGTATTTGTTGTTTCTGGAATTACAAAAGGAAATTGGCTGGAAGCTTTTTTGTTTGCGGTGTCAGTGGCAGTCGGGCTGATGCCGGAAATGTTGCCGATGGTTATTACGGCTTGCCTTGCAAAAGGGAGCTTGCAGTTGTCTAAAAAGAAAACCCTGATAAAAAATATGAATTCCATGCAGGGATTTGGGAGCATGGACGTTTTGTGTATTGATAAGACAGGTACAATTACAAATGAAACCATGATACTGGAATATTATATGGATATTCTGGGGAATGACAGCAAAATGGTTTTGAACTATGCGTATCTGAATAGCTTTTATCATTCGGGAATCCGAAATCCGATTGATGAAGCGGTATTAAAATGTTCTGAAATGCCGGACAAGCAGGACTATTACGAAACACTGACGGAAACCTATCAAAAGAAAGATGAAATACCTTTTGATTATGAAAGAAAGTGTGTCAGTGTCTTGATCGAGGATCAGAAAGGACGGCAGGAGTTAGTCTTAAAGGGCGAACCAGACGCGGTGCTAAAATGCTGCGACAGAGTAGAATACCAGAATCAGATACTTCCGATACAGGACGATGCAAAAAAGAATATGGATGAAATCATCGGAGAAATGCTGGAAGATGGAATGAAAGTCATTGCCGTAGCGAAAAAAGAGATGATAACTACCGGAGAAATTACCTGTGCGGACGAAAACCATATGATCTTATTAGGCTATCTTACATTCTTTGATGCACCTAAAAAATCTGCCAAGGAAGCAATAAAAAAATTAAGGGACTTAGAGGTCAGGACAAAGATTTTGACGGGAGACAGAAAAGATGTAGCATTATCTGTCTGTCAGAGGGTAGGGGTAAATTGCAGCAGGATTTTAACTGGGCAGGAAATAGAAAATCTTGAAGAATCACAGCTTCAAACAGCCGTAGAGTATGGGGAAGTATTTGCGGAGTTGACACCGAACCAAAAAGTAGAAATTATTCAGGTATTAAGGGAAAATGGGCATACAGTAGGTTTTTTAGGAGACGGGCTAAACGATGTTCCGGCAATCTGCGAAGCTGATGTGGGAATTTCTGTAGATACTGCGGTGGATGCGGCAAAGGATGCTGCGGACGTTGTTTTGTTGGACAAAGACTTAAATGTACTGGAAGAAGGAATTTTAGAGGGCAGAAAGACATTTATCAATATGTCAAAATACATTCGTATTACGGCCAGTTCTAACTTTGGAAATATTTTTTCTATTGTATGCGCCAGTGCGTTCCTTCCTTTTTTACCTATGACAGCCATACAGCTTCTTTTGTTGAACTTACTGTATGATACGCTTTGCATCGTTCTTCCTTGGGATCTTGTAGATCCGGAAGATTACCGGAAACCGAGAGAGTGGTCGGGAAAAACATTGGGAAGATTTATGCGGTGGTTTGGACCGATCAGTTCTGCGTTTGACATATTGACATTTTTATTCCTGTATTTCATCTTGTGTCCTTCAGTTTGCGGAGGTGTGACTTTTGACGGTTTATCAGATCCGGCAATGATTGCAAGATATATTACGGTTTTCCAGACAGGATGGTTTCTCGAATCTATGTGGTCACAGATATTGATTCTGCAAATGCTAAGGACAGCAAAGATACCTTTTATCCAAAGCAGGCCGTCAAAAAGTGTGGTAATTATTACCGCGCTTGGAGTTGTTGTATTTTCCGGCATTACAATGCTTCCATTAGGAACCATTTTAGGATTAACAACACTTCCGGCAGGATATTTTGTTTTCCTTTTTGTAGTTGTTTTAGTGTATATGTTCCTGACAAACCGGATCAAGCGAAGATATGTAAAACAATACCATGAATTAATTTAAGGAGGGTCGCCATGAAAAAAGATATTACTTATATTACCCTTCCTTGTGATTTAATTCAGTGGATTTCACAAAAAGTGCAGACAGAGTATCAGGACATAAAGGAGGCAGAGGAATTTGTACAGGGTTTAAAAGGGCTTTTACATAGCCAGGAAAACGCCCTGTTTTTAGAAAAGTCGGAAGAATCGGACGGAAACAGAGAATATCAGTCCGGGGAATTGATGATTAATCCAAAAAGCAGAAGGGTTTTATGCAGAGGTCAGGAAGTAAATCTAACTCCCAAAGAATTTGACATTCTTTATTTCCTTTTCCAAAACAAGGGGGAAGTGTTTACGAAAGAGCAGATTTATCAGGCTGTATGGGCAGATGAATATATGATGGCGGACAGTAATATCATGGCATTTATCAGGAAGATCCGCAAAAAGATTGAGCCGAATCCGGATGCGCCGGAATATATCCTGACAATCTGGGGTGTGGGATATAAATATAATGAAAGACTGTAATAGAAAGTCCAGATTGTTTTTTGATCTGGACTTAAATAATTCAAGGATGACCATAAACTTTTCTGATTTTGTATCATTCGTATTGCAGATCTTCTTTGCAAAATTATCTGGCATGAAAATTTTATACTTTTTTAATAGTAATTCACGGGAAAAACATTGACTTTACACTAACTGTACAGCATAATATTTTACTTATATACCTGAATATATGAATCCAATATTAAGGAAAGCAGGAGGCGCAGATGAAAAAAATAGCAATCTTAACGGACAGTAATTGCGGGATTTCGCCACAAGAGGGGAAAGAGCAGGGAATCTATATTCTCCCTATGCCGGTCATCATACAGGAACAGATATTTTATGAAGGATACGAAATTAACGAGCAGCAGTTTTACGAACGGCTGCAAAACGGTAATTCTGTAACAACTTCTCAGCCATCAGCCGGTGTGGTAATGGAAAGTTGGGAACGGCTTTTGGAACACTATGGTGAGGTTGTCTATATTCCAATGTCAAGCAGTTTGAGCGGTAGCTGCCAGACCGCCCAATTACTTGCGGAAGAGGAACGGTTTCGGGGCCGGGTGCATGTGGTAGATAATCATAGAATTTCTGTTACGCAGGCCCAGTCAGTTTATGACGCAAAAAGGATGGCAAAGCAGGGATACTCCGGAGAAATGATACGAAAAACACTGGAAAAAGAGGCAATGAATGCGACGATTTATATTACCGTAGATTCTTTGACATATTTAAAGAAAGGCGGCAGAATTACAACAGCGGCCTCTTTACTGGGGACAGCGTTAAATTTGAAACCAATCCTTACGATACAAGGCGGTAAGCTGGATGCATACGCAAAATGCAGGGGAATGAAGACGGCCTTTAAAAAGATGTGTCAGGCGCTGGACGCAGAGTTGGAGGAAAGGTTTTATGATTTGTATAAGCAGGGGCGACTAAAGGCGGGAATCGCAAGTACTTGGATGGAACCGGAAAAACTGGCTATGTTCCGGCAGGAATTAAAAGAACATTATCCGGATATGGAATGTATCTATATGCCGCTTACCATGAGTATTGGAGCTCATATCGGACCGGGAGGTCTGGGAATTGGCCTGGTAGGTGTTCATGCGGAGAAATAAAAGGAAATGAAGATTGAGGAATGAAAGAAAATTGTGATTGATGGGAAAGTGGCATTTACCGGAGGCACAAACTTAGCAGAGGAATATATTAACCGGAGAAGGGTATTTCCTGCCATATGGTGTATATATTCCTCTGGCGTAGGTCACCTTTGCACCAGCCTGCAATGCCGCTATACAGCCATATCATAAAGATAAAATTCCAGTTCGACTTTTTGCCCTTTCATATTGACAAGATGTTTATACTGTTGTTGGCGCACCATGCCCTGATGTTCATAAAAGCCGAAATTACAGCTTGTATCGGTATAAAGGTAGAAGTCGCTAATGCTCTGGCTTTTCATATAGGCTAAAACACTGTGGAACAGCATTTTTCCAATCCCAAGCCCCCTGTATTCAGGGGACAGAGCAAATAGAGCAATCTCCCCCCGATAGTCCTTGTCGCACTGTTTTAAGAGCTGGCTGTATATTTCGTCCACATTCTTATAGAAATTCAGAATACCACGTCCCTCTTTAGAAATCAGCAGTCCGCATAATGCCGAGATTTGACGTAGACGGTATTTCAAAGGACAGTGATGTTTTTCTATATTTTTTCCCAGAATCAGTCCCGCAGGAACGCCGTCTACTTCCGCAATCCGTGTATAGGTCTGGTTTGTCAGACAGGTCGCAAGATAGACTTTTGCCAGCTTACGGGCTGTCTTTGGTGTTGCGAACTTATCATAGTCCCATGTTTTTCTTATTACATTTTCCAATGCTGGTAAATCCTGTTTCTTTAGCTCTCTTAATTTTATGTTGTTTTCCATATTCTGTCTAACTCCTTTTCTTTTGTTCTCCTTTGGTATATACTAATCGTAAACTATTCAGTAAGTGTAATGTCAAGGAGGTATTTCATGCAACAGGAAACTATACGACTTACGACAGCACAGTTTGCAAAATTGCACAACGTCAATAAGAGGACACTGCATTATTATGATGATATCGGTTTGTTTTCTCCATGTCACAAGGGAGAGAACGGATATAGATATTACGACTATTCCCAGAGTATAGACTTTGAGTATATTCGTATGCTGAAAGAAATCAATTTAAGCATTGAGGAAATCAAAGCTTTTATACATTCCTTTGATGAACAGAAATTTCTTGAAATTGTATCCAGTAAGCAAAAGGAAATCGACAGGGAAATCAGAAAATTGAAAACGGTAAAGTCTGTTCTGAAACAGAAAAAGGAACATCTTCTGTTTTGCCGGCAAATCAGTGATATGCGTATAGAAATATCCGAATTAAAAGAAGAATATCTGTTGACTGTCCCTTATGAATTTGAAGAAGATAATCCTATGAAAGTTTTTGCATATATACAAAGCGTCTGGACGCCTGAACAGTATCGAGCAGGCGTGGGGAGCTATCTTTCCCTAGATAAGATACAGGCAGGACAGTTTGACAAATATGACGGTTTATACACTGTGATAACAGAGCATAGACTGCAAAACGGTTCTATGACAAAACCCAAGGGAGCGTACCTGTGCGGGTATCTGAAAGGTAGGTGGAGCAGACTTCCAGAGCTATATGAAAAAATGTTAAGCTATGCCGACGAACATGGACTTAGGCTTACAGGATATTCTTTTGAGCGTGAGCTTACCGATTATACGATTGCCAGCGAAAAAGAGTACATCACACAGGTTATGATTAAAATTGTTGAACAGTCTTGACTTCAATAACAAGGAGGAAAAAACAAGTATGAGTAAGGTTATTCTTTTATTACTGATTATCGGTGTAAAGATATTATTGACAAAGGGACTTATGTTAGGTTTCTTGCTCCTGTGTATGGCAATAAAGGGAAAAGCTTTACATAAAAATTCGTCAGAGTGGGATAAATATTTTCTTAGCCTAGAAGAAAGAAAAGTTCTCCAGTTTGCAATCTCTCTCTATCTTTTATCGGCTATTATTTCTGTATTTATCTGTTATTTGCTTTTATGTTGGTTGAACTTTTTATATCCATTCTTTCTTGCTTTGATGATTTTTCTTGCAGGCTTCGTATACAGTCTGTGCAAGTATAGAAAATCAACAAAAGATGAGATTGCCGCAGGTTTATTAAAGGTAAAAAATAGTATAAAAGAAAAAGATTATTGAAATGACTCGAATCTGGGTAAGGCTATTCTCTATATAAAAACAGTTGAAAAGTGGAGAACACCCGTATAAATACAGTATCTATCAGCAATCAGTTAAAGGAAAAAGAACACTTGAAATAGAGTGTCTTTTTTTATGAAAAAAAAGCAGTAATTTTTTTGAAAAATTACTGCTGATACTGGTTATTTACTTCAAAATCCATATTTCTTATATGACAGAAGAAAAGTGGAAACTGTATTTCACGAATCTGTCAAATCGCAGGGTAGTGTTCCGGTTCTTTATGATCCATGTAGTAATACTGTTGTTAAAAATTCCGTCAGTATGAAAACGACTATATAAATAAGGATTGCTTCTATGACCTTACTCCTAGGGAAAGCCTCTTTCCCGGTAACTTATCATCCATATAGCATTTTTCTTCTATACCGTTTAAGTGATAGGAACATGGAAGATCCAATAACCCGGCCGTCTCTTGTTATCCTGCCTACGGCTCTAAAATCAGTTCACAGGTGCAGTTATGGAACTTCTCATTGACCGTTCTATTGGTTGCTTTTAATGCTTCGGATAAATCATGGACGGCGAGACTGCCCATTTCAATCTGAAAGTAAATGGCTACCCATAAATGCCGGCCTGTTTTTGTAATATCGTAGAAAACAGGAACAAATCGGTACTGTTCCATAATCGGATTGCAAAGCCCTTTGATTTCTTCAATGAGCTCCTTATCTGGCGAAAATAAAAATATATCCCTGATAGCCCGCAACAAAATCTTAATGCTTTCTGGAAGAATCAATGCCATGATGATGACAGCGATAATCTGGTCAAAATAGGGAGCAAGGAAAGCAAGAGGTGTCTTTTCCAGATAGAGCGACAGAAAAAAGGCAAAGGACATACCTAAGCTGTAAGCAATATCTAGTTTCCAGCCCAGAAGTTCTGCCTTTATGGTTGGCGACGAAAGGTTTCGGTTCAGCTTTTTCATGGTTACAAAAATAATGATACTGGCAATTCCCAGAATACACTGGAATATGGAAACCAGTGCACTATCCACAGGATTCCCGCCGGACAGGGTAGAATGAAGCACCTCAGCAGACACCCCCAGAGTAACAGATAACATCATAATACCTTTGACAATAATAAATACCGTTTCAATCTGAAAGTAGCCAAAAGGATGCTTTTCCGAAACTGGTCGATGAAAGAGTGGGGTAAGGAACAGCAGTAGGGCAATAAATACAAGCTCTGCCGTGTCATACACAGCGTCCGTCAAGGATGATTGGGAATGGCTGTATATGGCAAAGATAAACTCCGTTATTGCAAATAAAAGTCCAGAAAAAAAGGACATCTTTAAAATCAGTTTTTCTCTTTTTTCGGTTATCATTTTATACCTCTTTGAATGGTTTTTTCTTGTAGGTTGGATTTATACTTGCAAACTATCATCTCATTTCTTAAAGGTTGATGATAATTATACTAAACACCGCAGGATTTGTACAGAGCAGGCAGTCGGATTTACCCCGTTATTTTTATGCGTTCTTTATGAAGCAGGATTCAGAGGGATTTACAATAAGACAGAGGAAAATATATGTTTAAAAATTGATTATTCATTCTTCGTCAATATAAATCATGCCAAATCGCAAGAAAATCGCAAGGTTTTATCCATAGGATTCTCGCCTTGCTTTCAGTATACTTTTCTCGTAAGCAAAAGAGAGGAGGAAATAGAGATGAGACTGCAATGTATGGTTTTAGGCTTACTTTTTTTCGGAATTGGCTTTTTCTTTTTTATTGGAAAAGCAATTCCAATGCTGAAAGGCTGGAAAAATCTTTCAGAAAAGGAACGAAAAGGGATTAATATGAGTCTTTTAGGAAAAAATGTCGGTACAGTACTTATGAGTGCGGGAATCATTTTTGAAATGTCAGCCTGGTTTCCGGGATTTCAGGAAAAGGCGTTTGTCTGGTGTATGATTGCATGGCTTGTTTTGACAGGAATTGATGTATACGATATGGAAAAATCGAAAAGATATTTGTTGAAAAATCAGGAAGAACAGGAGGCGTGCTATGACAAGAGAAGATAAGAGAATCAATACGAAAAAAATTGCGGAAAGAAGGGTGCGCCGGGATCACGCAGATAAAATTCTGGAATTTGTGGCGACCAATAAAATCAAACCGGTTTTACTGAATATGAATACAACGCTGCGGGGACTTTCAGAGGAGGAAGTATTGGAGAGCCGTTCTTCCTATGGAAAGAATAAAGTGACCCATGAAAAGAAAAAAACATTGTTTCAGAGGCTTGTAGGTGCTTTTGTCAATCCATTTACGGCGATTTTGTTTTTTTTAGCTGTCGTATCTGCCATTACGGATATTATTATGCCAATCATGCATAGAACACCGGAAGATGTGGATCCCTTGACGGTTATCATTATCTGTACCATGGTGTTCATTTCCGGAACGCTGCGGTTTGTACAGGAATCCCGTTCAGGGAGTGCAGCGGAAAAATTATTGGCGATGATTACCACGACTTGTACGGTAGACAGAAAAGAAAGAACGAAAATGGAAATACCATTAGAGGAAACGGTAGTTGGCGATATTGTCCATTTATCTGCCGGCGATATGGTTCCTGCAGATCTGAGGATTTTAGAGGCAAAGGATTTGTTTATCAGTCAGGCTTCTCTGACAGGGGAGAGCGATCCTGTTGAAAAGACGGCGGACGTATGCTCTGGAAAATCCGTTTCCGTTACGGATTTTACGAATATTGCCTTTATGGGAAGTAATGTGATCAGCGGAAGTGCTGTGGGCGTAGTTGTGGCGGTGGGAGATGATACATTATTTGGTTCTATGGCATCATCCGTAGCCCAGGAGGCGGTGGAAACAAATTTTACCAAGGGTGTAAATGCAGTTTCCTGGGTTTTGATCCGGTTTATGCTGATCATGGTTCCCATTGTTTTTATGATTAATGGACTGACAAAAGGAGACTGGCTGGAAGCATTTTTATTTGGAATTTCTGTTGCGGTAGGTTTGACTCCGGAAATGCTGCCTATGATTGTAACAACTTGCCTTGCAAAAGGAGCGGTTTCCATGTCAAAAAAGAAAACGATTGTAAAGAATTTGAATTCTATACAGAATTTTGGAGCCATTGATATCTTATGCACAGATAAAACAGGCACTTTGACTCAGGATAAAGTAGTATTAGAATATCATATGGACGTTACTGGAAATGAGGACGTAAGGGTTCTGCGCCATGCGTATTTAAATAGTTATTTCCAGACCGGGTATAAGAACTTGATGGATCTGGCAATCATTCAAAAGACAGAGGAGGAAGAATCCGAAAATCCGCAGCTTTTAGATTTGTCAGAGGCGTATGAAAAAATCGATGAAGTTCCCTTTGATTTCAGCAGAAGGCGGCTGTCTACAGTTGTCCGGGATACACAGGGAAAAACACAGATGATTACCAAAGGAGCAGTCGAAGAAATGCTGTCTATTTGCTCCAGCGTAGAGTATGAAGGAAAAGTGGAGCCGCTTACCGAAGAACTGAAAAAGAAAATTTTAGTGAAAGTAGAAGATCTGAATGAAGATGGCATGAGAGTGATTGCTGTGGCACAGAAAACCAACCCTTCCCCGGTGGGAGCCTTTGGAATAAAGGATGAGTGTGACATGGTGCTGTTAGGTTATCTGGCATTTTTAGACCCGCCAAAGGAATCCACTGCAGATGCAATTCTGGCTTTAAAGAAATACGGAGTAACCACAAAAATTTTGACAGGGGATAATGAAAAAGTAACCCGGTGTATCTGTAAGCAAGTAGGGATGGAAGTACGGAATATGCTGCTTGGAAAAGATATTGCACATATGAATGACAGCCAGCTTGCTAAAGCAGCGGAAGTAACAGACGTGTTCGCAAAGCTTTCTCCAGACCAAAAAGCCCGTGTGGTAACGATATTAAGAAATAACGGACATACGGTCGGATATATGGGAGATGGAATTAATGATGCGGCGGCAATGAAATCAGCGGATATTGGAATATCAGTGGATACGGCGGTTGATATTGCGAAGGAATCCGCCGATATTATCCTGCTGGAAAAAGATCTGATGGTATTGGAGGAAGGGATCATTGAAGGAAGAAAGACTTATGCCAATATGATCAAGTATATTAAGATGACAGCTTCCTCCAATTTTGGAAATATGTTTTCGGTGTTGGCAGCGTCGGCATTGCTCCCGTTCTTACCGATGATGAGCATGCACCTGATTTTACTCAATTTGATCTATGATTTATCCTGCACCGCAATTCCATGGGATAATGTAGACGAGGAATTTTTGATACAGCCGAGGACATGGGATGCATCTTCCATTGGAAGTTTTATGATCTGGATCGGGCCAACCAGTTCTGTGTTTGACTGGACGACCTATGCCTTTATGTATTTCGTATTCTGTCCAAAGTTTGTATCACATGGAATCCTGTATAATGATTTGGCTGCCTATTATAGAGGAGCGGAGCTGGCGAGAATACAGAGCGATTATGCGGCAATGTTCCAGGCAGGCTGGTTTATTGAATCTATGTGGAGCCAGACACTTGTGATTCATATGATTCGGACACCGAAGATTCCCTTTATTCAGAGTATGGCATCGGCGCCTGTAACTTTATTGACGTTTACAGGTATTGCAGTTCTGACATTCATTCCGTTTACAGGATTTGGACGTTTGCTGGGCTTTCTTGCGCCTCCGACAGTATTTTTCGCCTATTTGATACCTTGTATTTTATTGTATATGGCGCTGGCTACCAGTTTGAAAAAAGCATATGTAAGGCATTATGGAGAACTTTTATAGAACGGAAAGACTAACTATTAAAAGTCAAGTCTAAAAAAATTTTAGCTGACTTGAAATTTTAAATTCCAGTTCAGAGTTAAATTCCACAGTCGTTTAAATTTTTCGCTGTTCACACATTATGGTGTGGTATAAAAAAGTTGACAGCTTATTCTCAGGGATTTCATAATAAAATCAAGAGAATAAGGAGGTATTCAAAGTGGCACGCAAATATGACCATGAATACAAAGTACAGGCAGTAAAACTTGCCAAAGATATCGGCGGCGCTAAGGCTGCTAAAGAATTAGGAATCCCTGATGGATATGGAAGATATGGTCTTTGATTCGCTGGATGATTTAAACTGTGTTCAGATGGAAGAGGTGAATGCCGAGAATCGGAAGCCCTTTGAAGGACTTACCTATTCCCGGTACATCTCTTTACAACAGAAGAAAAAGAGACCCTCCTACATCTTTCGACTAGCTGTTTTGAATATTTTGAACGAAAGACTGCTAAAATAGCACAAGATTTTTCCTTCACCTTCGTCAAGATTCATTATAGCATGCCCCGGAAATATCTGTGATAGGAACTTGAAATCCGGGTTGGTACAAAAGAAATCCATGTCTATAACAAACATGGTGCCCCCATCCGGACGCGTAAGCGGTGTTTTCGGAGAGCAATTTCCCCATTTTCGTCATAATGCTTCCCTATAATCGTCACTGTATACTTATGTAACTTTATAGAATATAAATAAATTGCAGAAAATTCAAGGACTCATTTGCAACGCTATCTCGGTGAAATTCTTAATTTCGGTAATGCATTGATAAATGTTATCAAGGTATGAATGAGTAATTGCAATTGTCTAACAATAGTGATTTTAAGGAGGAACCACGTTGATTATAAGGAGTTGATCTCGGTCATAAACAACCGATTCATGCTGATCAGGAGGGCAGAGTACTCTCTGCCCTGTTGTCTGCAGAAAGTGGTTTGCATTATTTAGCGTTTACTTTATATCTAACTTTCTAAGTCTCAGTAAGTTGATTAGAAAGTCTTGGGAGGTGTGCGGATGCGACAGTATTAGTGCGTAGAAATTCGAAAAGCACAGCATACACGGACGCTATATGAAGTGTGGGAACAAGTTTTTTCTGTTCTGGAAAAAAATATAGACCAGTCTTAAAAGATAACTTTTTATCTTTGTCTGTTCTTCGACTTTATTAAAACAATAACGAGTGAGTGACTTTAGCTCTTCATTGTGGTAAGATATGTTTGAGTAGGACTTTAAGTTCATGTCAGCGATCATCATAGTATCAATGATACGAGAATTAATCTTATCCATTTGCGTTTTTCGAAGGATGAGACTTTTTGCAAAGAATGAAAAGAAATGAGTCCTCATGTTATTGCAAAATATCTTTTGCGCTATCCCCCAAAAAAATTCTGTATTTTATTTTAAGTGTAGAGTTTTGGAATACAAAGAACAAGTTTATATTAATAGAAGTTATTTAATTTTAGTTGCCGAGCAGGTGGTGGTAAAGAACACATTAAGCATTATTGACATGTAGCTGATAGAATACATATAATAATAGGTATTCCGAAATACTAATTTTGATTAGAAATTATAAAACAAAGGGGTGTTCAAGATGTTGGGAAACAAAATAAAAGATAACAGGAAGAGATGGCAGTATCTTTTTGTGAAATATATCATAAAGTCACCAATTTTGTATTATGGATATTTAATATTTTTTTTAATTTTTATTATATTTGTGGCCAACTACATCAAATTAGATGTTAGAGAAACACTTCCAGGAGTTTTAATGGATAATCAAATTATCTTGGATAAAAGAATTAAAAGCCCGATAGATGATGAAATCTTTATTTATAAAGATAAAAGCCAGAGTGTATGGAAAGAGAAAGTTTTGAATGTAAATACAAGCAACGGTTGACAAGGGCATACACGATAAATTTACAAAAACTGAACTGCCAACCTTATACAAAGTACCGCCCAAACGAGACTACGGGCGGTATTTTTGTATCTTGGCAGAGAAAGGAGGAACCACCCCACCGGGGCCTGATGTAAAAATCGGGTCCCTTTTTTCATGCCCAAAATCAGGAGGTAAATGTGTATGCCAGATGAAAAGACCACAAAAGCCCCGGAGACGGCAGCGCCGGACACCGGGCCGGGCAAAACCCCGGAACAGGCTCCCTCAAAGGAACCTATGAAAACCGAAGCAGCCACGCTAAAAGAGCAGCCCCCGGAGCAGACCGCAGATAAAACAGCCGGGGCCGAGAAAAAGGATGCTCCCCCCGTGGAGAAAACGGGTGCAGACAAAGCAGCCGGGGACGGCGGAAAAGCCGCGCCCCCTGTGGAGAAAGCAGGTACAGAGAAAGCGCCGAATGTTTCCGTCTATAACTTTTCGGAAATCATGGCCGGGAAACAGGCGGCGGAGAAAGGAAAACAGCCTGAAAAGGCCGCTTCTGCACCGGAGAAGGCGGCTCCCTCCCCAGAGAAAGGGAAAGTCCCTTCAAAGCCGGAGAAAGCCGTAAAGAAAGAGCCGGACAAAACGATGGAGCCGCCCAAACGCAGGGGCCGACCTCCAAAGGAGACGCAGGCAGAAGCCCCGGCGGACAAGAAAAAAGCTGCTCCTGCAAAGGATACCGCCCCGAAACAGACTTCCATCTGGAAGGAGGCAAAGGACAAGGCCGCCGCTGGGAAAGAGAAAGCTCCAAAGGCCCCCGTTCCGGGAAAAACGGCTGACAAAGGCTCCGCTGTTGTGAAGCCGCCAGTCACAGAGCGGGCAAAACAGCCGTCTGAGGAAACTCCGAAATACCCTCTGCCGCCCAAAGAAGCGCCCCGCCGTGGTGAGGAGCAGATTGTCTATATCAAGCTGGACGAGCTCCACGCTTTCAAGAACCATCCGTTTCAAGTACGAGACGACGAGGAAATGCGGGCAATGGTGTCCAGTGTCCGAGACAAGGGCGTTACCCAGCCCGCTATCGTCCGGCCACGGGAGGACGGCGGCTATGAGATCGTCTCCGGCCACCGCCGCCAGAAAGCCAGCGAGCTTGCCGGGTATGCGGATATGCCCTGTATCGTCCGCAACCTGACGGATGATGAAGCCATCACGCAGATGGTGGAGGACAACTTAAACCAGCGTGAAGAAATCCTTCCCAGTGAACGGGCGAAGGCCCTCAAAATGCAGCTTGAAGCCATCAAACATCAGGGCTCCCGCACTTCGGGCCAGATTGACCCGAAGGACGCAGGCAAACGCTCCAACGAGATCGTGGCCGAGCGCAACAAGATGGCCGTCAAACAGGTTCAGCGGTATATCCGGCTCAATGAGCTTGTCCCCGACCTTATGACGCTCATGGATAATAAGAAGCTGGGCTTCACAACAGCCGTGGAGCTCTCCTATATCAGCAAGAAAAACCAGAACTATATCGCCGTTGCCATTGACAGCCAGCAGTCCTCCCCGTCACAGGCACAGGCGAAGCGCATGAGGGAGCTGGACGAAAAGAAGCTCTTAAACGGCGACGTGATCGACGGCATTATGATGGAGGACAAAAAGGAGGTAGACAAAGTGATTCTGACAGGCGCGGAACTGAGCAAATACTTCGGGAAGGAAACCACCCCGAGGGAAATGAAAGACCAGATCATCAAACTGCTGGACGACTGGAAGGGCCAGCAGAAGGAACACGAGAAGCCGGAGAAAAAGACGGAAAAGGAAAAATAAGCCGAAACTTCGGGGCAACATGGCCCGAGGCTGAAAGGCTTTGTGGGGCTCTGCCCCACGCCCCGAAGCTCTGGAGATATAAAATTTTATTCCCCGTCGCCAGTTATCCCTTAGCATAGCCGGGAAAATCAGTCAAGGGCAGGGCCGCCGCAGGCGGTGCCAAAGGCACCCTTGACGGATTTCTCCCGGTTATGCTTTATCACAGTCAAGCGACGGGGATATAAATTCTCCAGAGCCGTTCCCCTTCCCGGGGGAAGGGGCGGAGGGGTTGGGCGTACCCTGCTGTTACTTATCTTATATTAAAAATGGAGGAAACCAGAATGAAACGACCTTTAGCATACATTACAGCGGCATGGAGCGGAATCCCCGAGGTGGATATGAACCTTGCCGCAAATTTCTGCCGGTCTGCCTATGAGGCTGGCCTCGCTCCCATCTGCCCGAAGCTGTACCTCCCGCTTTTCCTCAATGACAGCGTGCCGGGGGAACACAAGGACGGCATCGACATGGGCCGGGATATGCTCAAACGCTCCCGTATGCTCCTTGTCTGCGGCGATTCTGTGGACGAGGACGTGAAAAACGATATTGCGGTTGCCGCCCGGTATGGAATCGCGGCGACTACGCTGGAGGGCATTATGGACGTGAAGGGGCAGGGCTCCCCGGACAGTGCCGGATATTAAGCTGGGGAGCCTGTTTGATGGGATCGGGGTATTCCCCCTTGCGGCCTCCCGGTGCGGCATACGCCCGGTCTGGGCCAGTGAGATTGAGAAGGCTCCGATCTCCATTACCAAAAGGCACTTCCCGGAAATGGAACATCTGGGGGACATTACGAAGGTGGACGGCGGGAAGGTTGAGCCCGTCCATGTGCTGACCTTCGGCTCCCCCTGCCAGAACCTTTCACTGATCGGCAACCGCTCCGGCCTTGCCGGGGCAAAATCCAGCCTGTTCTATCAGGCTTTTCGTATCATACAGGAAATGAGGGATGCCACTGATAACCTATATCCAGTTATCCTTGTTTGGGAAAACGTCATGGGAGCGTTTTCTACAAATGACCGGATGGATTTTAGAGCCGTCCTATCCGCCTTCGCAGACACCGAAGTTCCAATGCCTCCTTCGGGAAGATGGGGAAACGCCGGAATGGTGCGAGGGGGAACGCCTGATGTGTGCTGGCGGCTCATGGACGCCCAGTATTGGGCAGGAGCCCGGAGGCTGGCAAGAAGGCAGCGGATTTTTGTCGTGGCCGATTTTGGAGGGCGGCGTGCTGCCGAGATACTGTTTAAGCCCCGTCCAATGCTCCCACTTCCTCCGCCTTGCACAGAGAGCGGGGGCGCCTCCGCCGAAGGAGATCGAGCGCCTTTTATTGAAACAGGGGGGCGAGTACCCATCGTCCGACCCTTTCAGTGCTTCCGTATGCGGGGAGCGGCAAAGAGGCAGGAAGAAACGGCCTTTAGAAACAGCTTCGGATTACCAACTGACCCTTTTCCCACTCTTTTAGCCAGTGATGTGACACCCTTCTCCTTCTGGTATGAGGACGCCCCGGAGGACGGCTGTATCCGTTTTGTGACGGAAACGGAAAGCGAGCGGCTCATGGGGCTGCCGGAAGGGTGGACAAAGTACGGGGCGGACGGCGAGGAAATCCGTCCTTCCAGCCGCTACAAGGCGCTGGGGAACGCTATCGCCCTTCCCTGTGCCGATTACATCATGGCAGGGATTTATGAAGTGCTGGCAGACCGGGCTGGAAAGGAGGGGTAAGCCCATGTTTGAAGCCTATATAACCAACACAGCTTTGTACCCCATGATGGGAATTGAGGTGGGAACAACAGTACATTTTCCTGCGACCACGCAGGAGATACAGGCCGCCCTTGCCAAAATCGGGATAGACGGAAAACGGTACAGCGAAGTGTTCATTACCAGCTTTGACAGCGATGTGCTGGGACTGTATGACTATCTGGACGAGTACGAGAACATTGACGAGCTGAACGAGCTGGGCCATGCCCTGCGGGAAGTACGGGACAGGGGCGGATTGGAAACCTTTGAGGCCGCTCTTGTCTTGGGAAAACACACGGGCAGCGTGAAGGATTTAATCAACCTGACGCAGAACCTTGACCTTTACCGTTTTTACCCGGATGTTTCCGATGATGAAGGTCTGGGCCGTCTGTACGCCGACGAGCTGGGAACCATCAACATACCGGAGCACATTCAAAATTACTTTGATTATGAGGCATACGGACGGGACATGCGTATCAATGAGGGCGGCGTTTTCGCTCCCGGCGGATATGTGGCGGCGGCCCCGGCAGGCTTTAAAGAGTATTACCACGGGACGCAGGACATACCGCCGGAACACCGGATATTCGCCTATCCCGAAAAAGCCGAGCCCGTCCATTCCATTCTCGGCGCACTCAAACGGTTTCAAGAGGTTCCGCCCGCTCCACACAAGGACAAGGCGGGGCCTTCCCATGAGGGACGGTAAGACTTCGGGCCATGCTGGCCCGAAGCGCAAAGGAGGTGTGGAACAATCAAATATTATCCGATCAATGAAGCAGCCGCCCGGCGGGCAAAGGAAATGAGCAGCTTTTCCGACTATAAGGAAGGGAGCGCAACGGCAGAATACCGGGCCATGGTTGATAAAGCCGCTTCTGTGGCGGAACGGCAGAAAGCAAAGGTTGACCCCATGTACCATGAAAAAATCGACAGCCTGCTTGATACCTACGCCCGCAAGCTGGCCGAGAACATGAACCATGGCTTTGCCATTGACGCAAGGGTGCCTTCCGTGATGATCGCAGGGCCAGCCAATTTCCCCGTCCGGCAAAAGGAAAAGCAGGTTCAGGCCAGCAGAGCCAACATAGAGGAATGGCGGCACATTCAAGGGCTTCTTGATAAGATCCGCAGTACCGGCATGGGCGGTATCAGCGCCGACGACCCGGCGGCGGTTGAAAAGCTCCAGAAAAAGCTGGAGTCTCTGGAACGCTCCCAGCTCATTATGAAGGAGGTCAACGCTTACTATCGGAAACACGGGACGCTGGACGATTGTGCCCTTCTCTCCCCCGACCAGATAGAAAGGCTGAAATCCTCTATGGCGGCAAGCTGGCGCAGCTCCCCGAAGCCTTTTGAAAGCTACCAGCTTACCAATAATAACGCGGAAATCCGCCGGATCAAGGCCCGTATCGAAGAAGTTTCCAAACGGGCGGAGCAGGATTTTTCCGGCTGGGAGTTTGACGGCGGCCATGTGGAAATGAACCGGGAGGACAACCGTTTGCAGGTGTTCTTTGACGGAAAGCCGGACGAAGCCACCCGGACGGAGCTCAAAATCAGCGGTTTCCGCTGGGCTCCCAGTGTGGGGGCATGGCAGAGACAGCTTACCGACAACGCCATCCGGGCGGCTGACCGTCTGGAATGTATCAGGCCCCTGTCGGGAGAAAAGCCCTCCCAGCTTCAAAAGAAGCCGTCCATCTTAAAGGCGGTACAGGAACATGTAGCAGAGCCGCCCGGGGAACGGCATCCCCCCGCAAAGAAGGAGCAGGAACGATAACACTTCGGGCCATGCTGGCCCGAGGTTCGGAAAGGAGGGAGTTTTATCAGTAAAGCCAGACAGAAGCGGCTCTCGGAACAGAAGGAAGTTCGGGAGCTTTTGGCTGTCTTAAAGGAGAACAATTATTCCAGTGCCAAAGACCTCTTAGACGCTGTGCGCCATGTGGAGGAGCTGGAAAAACAGCTTGCCGGGACAATGGAGCAGATCGCCGCCATGCGGCAGGACTTACAGGAAATGCAGAAATCCCCGTTAAAGTCCGCCCTGCAAAAGACAGTCCATGCGCTGGAAGAAAAAGCGGACGCCCTGCGGAGCCAGATCGCGGCCTTAAAAGAAAACATCATAAGCGGCTGCAAGCAGGCTCTTACGGACTTCAAGGAGCGCGGGACGGCGGCCCTTGACGATCTGGCCCGTTTCTTCCATCTCAAACAGGGCCTTTTGTCCATGCAGAAGGCCACGGAAAGCGCCATCCAGCTTGACAGCCAGGCTATCAAAAAGATTGAAACCGTGTCGGCGGAATACCATGAGGCCGGGAGGCACCTGAAAAATGCGGGCCGGGCGCTCATGGGGAAAGAAGCCGTACAGGAGGCAAAGCCCATGGGAAAGCTGGCGAAAACCATCGCCGCCCCTTATAAGGCTGACCGGGCCTGCCATCTCGCCATGCGAAACACCATCCAGAAGGCCCTCTCCGGGCTGGAACGGCTGGAACAGGCGGCGCAGAAGCCGTCCATCTTGAAAACCATGCGGGAACAGAACGAAAAAGCGAAGGCGGAACCGCCAAAAGAGGCCCCGCCGAAACATGCCGAGCGTTAGACCTCGGGCCACATTGGCCCGAGGTTTCCCGTTCCCCCGACACATCAGGGGACCTCCCGGTTTTCGGGAGTCCTGACGGAAAGGAGGTTATATGCAGGAAGAAGTAAACCAGAGGACAATGGCCCTCTCCATCCGGGCCTCAAAGCTGACGGGGAAGGTGCTGGCCTCCGCTTTTTCCAAAGTTGTGAAGGCGGCGAAGGGCCACCACCAGAAGGCGCTGACCCCGAAGGGCCGCCAGAGCGTGAAAAAGCTGCTGAACCACCGCGGGGATAAAACTTCTATTCCTTATGTGGGAGCCCCGAAGGATTTTGACCGGATTGCAAAGATATATGAAGTGGATTATGCCTTCCGCAAAGTATCTCCCGGGCACTATCTGCTGTTTTTCAAAGCGGCACAGTCGGGAGATATTACAGAGGCCATGCGGAAATACAGCGAAAAGGTGCTCCACAAAGGAAAAGAAAAGACTTCAATCCTCGGCCAGCTTCGCAGGTTCACGGAGCTTGTGAGGGCAAAACCGAAGAAGAAGCAGAGAACCAGAGAGGCGGTGAAGGACGGACGTTGAGTGACAAAATCCGAAACCATGTGCTCCCGAACCTGCCGTATCTCTTTGTGTTCTGGTTCTTCTCCAAAGTGGGGACGGCCTACCGGATTGCTCCCGGCGCGGACTTCGGCACAAAGCTCATGGGGATGGTGGACACCTTCCCCACAGCCTTTGAGAATTATCTGCCGGGGCTTGGCGGGATTGACCTCCTTGTGGGGGCTGCCGGGGCCGTGGGGATGTACCTTTTCATCCAGTCAAAAATCAAAAAGGCAAAAAAATTCCGCCGGGACGCCGAGTACGGCACCGCCCGGTGGGGAACAAAGGAGGACATTAAACCATTTGTTGACCCGAAATTCCAGAACAACGTCATTCTGACAGGAACGGAATTTCTCACCATGAACACGCGCCCGAAAATCCCGGCCAACGCCCGAAACCTAAACGCCTGCGTGATCGGCTCGTCCGGCTCGGGAAAGACAAGGTTCTGGCTGACCCCGCAGCTCCTTCAGGCCCACAGCTCCTATGTGTGCGTAGACCCGAAGGGCGGGACCCTCGACCAGTGCGGGCACTTTTTACAGCGGGAGAAATATAAGGTGCGGGTGTTCAACAGCATTGATTTTTCCAAAAGTATGCACTATAACCCACTGGCCTACATCAAGACGGAAAGCGACGTGCTAAAATTCGTCAACGCCCTGATCGCCAATACCAAAGGGGACGGAAAAGAAGGGGACGAGTTCTGGACCAAAGCGGAAACCCTTCTCTACTGCGCCCTTGTGGCCTATATCGTCTTTGAGGGGCCGGAGGAAGAACGCAACATGAATACGCTGGTGGAAATGATAAACAGCATGGAGGTGCGGGAGGACGACGAGACCTTCAAAAACGCCGTGGACTACATGTTTGACGGCTTGGAGAAACGGAGCCCCCAGCACTTCGCTGTGCGCCAGTATAAGAAATATAAGCTCGCCAGCGGTGTTGTATGCTCTAAAAGACTTCTTAATCAAGCAGTTGGGAAGTCTCTTAGAACACACAACCTAAAACCGAAGAAAGGAGCGCAAGTTATGAGAAAAAACGAGAAAATCACAG
>OCAN01000354.1_pt1 | contig 47374 bp, 50 predicted proteins | sample 1538321 | NCBI WGS metagenome assembly OCAN01 (sample SAMEA2580294, study PRJEB22360) | human gut metagenome | biome: human gut; feature: human-associated habitat; material: faeces | place: Denmark | collected 2008/2010 | reverse complement strand
ACCCACGTAGTCAGCTTGGAAGGCTGAAGTTCTACCATTGAACTACACCCGCATTGTCTTCTTAGCAGAGGTCCTAACGACTACTGCTTGTCTATAATAACATTAATAAAATATGATTGCAAGTAATTTTTAAAAAAATTCGCAATTTTTTTGTTTCTTTTCTTGTTTGCCTTTGTTAAGAAAAAAACCACCGATATGCTCACAGTTCATTGCATTTCGGTAGTTTCATTATTCGTATCATTCGTTCCTTCTTGATCAGAAGTATTTCCATTCGAAGTATTATCTTCAACTGGAGGTTCATCAGTACCAGCATCATCGCTTTGTTGATTATCCTTTTTTTTAGTATCATTCTTATTTTCTTTTTGCTTAGTAGAATTATTTTCTTTCTTGGAATCATCTAACTGCTCTTGCAAATTATCAATCTGCTTTTGTTGATCTATGTAATATTCATAAGCAAAATAACCGCCAACACATGCTCCGGTAATAATAAGCAAGATCAATAATGATAAAATAAAAGTTGAAAACTTAGAACGTCCTTGTTTTTCCTTTTTCACTTTAGTTTTAGTCTTTGTTTTTCGCTTTGTTTTTGTTACTTTCTTTTTCTTAGTTTTTGGACGACGTTGCTTTTTATTTCCCGTCTCCTCCACCGCTTCATCTTGTTCTGGCTCATCTATATCTAACTCCTCTAAATCATCATCAAACTCAAATCTTTTTGTCACTTATATCACCTCACGTATAAATATTATACACTGATGTGAATTCAATATAAACTTTTATCATTTTCCTTTATTTTACATATTCTTCTAAACACACACCCAGCTCATTTATTTTTTTAGCGTGTTCTTTCCCAACATAACGATAATGCCATGGTTCATACCCTACCCCTGTAATACTATTTTTATTAGTCGGATAGCGCAAAACAAACCCATACTTCCAACTATTTTGGATTAGCCATTGTTGTTCAACTGTGTTTTCCTGGCTACGATCAAGGCGCTGATTTTTTGTTGAAACAATATCTACTGCTAAACCTAACTGATGTTCACTAGTTCCCGGTCTTGCCACCCAAAAAGCTGCTTTATCGCTAGCTTCCACCTTTGAATATCCCTGACTTAAATATTCACTTACTTTATTTTGATAAAGTTGTTCTTGCTTCTCATTTGTCCGATAGGAAGAACAAATCAATGGATTTAATCCCTCACTTTTAGCCGCTTGTAACATTGCTATTAAATCATCGTAAATTCGCCGATCGACTGATTGCCCATTATTCAATTGCACTAAATCAACTTTCCAATCTTTAGGTATCGTATTTTCAAAATTAACCAATGTTAATAATTCATCTTTAACCACACTATTAGCCGATTTATTTTGGTTAGTTTTAACCTTATTAGCAGCTATCAGCTGATTATTACTTTGATTAACTTGATCGTTAACTAAAATAAATAAACTCATAACCAACCCAATCATCAACAAAGTAACTACTAACACTTTCATTTTATTAATCTGTTTCACTTCACCTTACCCCTTTCAATAAAAAAACATCTCTTTTACACTTTCAAGTGTATAAAAGAGATGCATAGAAACATCACCAAAGAAGCATCAAAGTTGTATCAATAAATATCATTATAACTAGAAACACTTACTGAATCGGTGCGATTATCAATTATTCCGAATAAATACTTATAAGTTTCTTGTTCAGTCAAACCAAGATATGCTGTTCCAAAAGTATAAATCACTTCATAATTTCTTGCTATATATTTTTTATTATAATAATTATATTGATATATTAAGTGCGTATCAACATCTATAGTGGCATTAAAGATTCCTTCTTCATTCGTAAAATTCACCTGATAAACACTGACACTTTTACTAGAATCAATCACATTACTATAGCGTCTTAATGTATAATTATAACACACATAATTTCCGTCAAAATTAAAATCAGTTAAAATACCAAGATTCTTCAATATAACTAATTGCTCATTAATGATCGTTCGGATTCTCGTAATATTTTCATCACTCATATCTTGAACTTGTGTCGTAGTAATAATATTTTTTTCCTTATTTTCATAGTCACCAATCAACTCTAATTTTTCAGTGACCGTCAACTTACTTGTTTGAATTTCATTATTATCACTTTTTATTTTTTCGACCTGAAGATGCTCAATTAATTTATCATCTTGTATTTTAGAAACTGTTAACGGAACTAACGGAATGATGATCAACAAAATTATTGCAGCTGCAAATTTAATAATATTTTTACTATACCTCATCAACTTTCACTCCTTCTAAAACAACGGTTACAGTAGTTCCCTGTCCCAAAACACTTTCAAAATTAATTGATGCATGATGCAGTTCAATAATCTGTTCACATATCGCTAAACCTAACCCAGCCCCGCCAGCACTTCGTGAACGTGATTTATCAACCATGTAAAATGCTTCTTTAATTTTACTCAATTCCGTTGCTGCAATACCACAACCATTATCTTTGACAACAAACTGATACCCTGTTGCCAATCCCTTTCCTCTTAAATATACTTTACCGTTTTGTCCAACTGCTTTACGGGCATTATCAAGTAAATTTAAACACACTGTCTTCATTAAATCTGGTTCAATATACAATTTTCCAGGCTCAATTTCAATAATAAACTCAATTTGCTGCTCTTTCATCAATAAATCTACAGTATCTACAATTCCTTGAAAAAATGTCTCAGCTGTAACCCAATACATTTTAAAATCCTGTTTTTTCAAAACAATCAATTCAAGCAGTTTCATTGACATTGCCTCAAGACGTCTTCCTTCTTCAACAATCAAATTAGAATAGCCAATAACTTCTTCTTCATTCAAACGTTTCGAACGTAACATATCACCATAACCAATGATCGACGTCAGAGGTGTTTTTAATTCATGGGCAAAATTTCCGACAAATACTTCTTGACGTTCAACCGCTTCATGCAGTTCTTTCATCGTTGTACTCAAACGCTCAGTCATAGTATTAAAATCTTTTGTTAACTGACCGATCTCATCCTCACTGCTAACTACTACAGGAACAATCAAATGTCCATCAGCCACCCCTTTAGTAGCTTTAGACAGCTTTTTGATTGGGCTAACCAACCATCTAGTTACAGCAAAAATAACTGCTCCACTAGCTAATAATAATATAATCGTATAATAAAACAGTGTTCCAAATTGATTTTCACGATTTAAAAAAAGTTCAGAAATATCTCGCGCATTTTCAAAATACAACTTAGTCCCATTCAAAGAAAAGATTCGAAGAGATTGTAACTTATAATGCTCCTTATCTTTTTGAACAATATACCCCCGCTCATTTTGAGATATTTTATCAAACAATTTATGGTCATCATTAAAAGTATCATTTTGATATACTACATCTCCATTTTCCGCTCGAATACAAAACGAAACATTACCATTAAATGTCTCAACTGTCATATTAGAAACTAAGTTTTTAAGCAAATCAAGCCGTTCTTGAAAAGTTCCGCCTTTTATCGTAAGTTCCTCTAGATGTGGGAGCAATTCTAAAGTTAACGAATTAACTAAAATATCATTTTCTTGATAAACAGCCTCCACTTCGCGTTCGAAGGAATTATCGAAGCTCGTTTGAATCAGCATATAGCCACCCACACTAAAACAGGTGAGCGTTATTGCCATGATACTAAAATACAGCTTCCAAAAAAAATTCATCAATCTCCCTCCAAACGATAACCAACTTTGTAAACTGGTACGATTTTATCTTCCAATCCAAGCTTTTTTCGCATTCGCTGTACATGAAGATCAACAGTTCGGCTATCTCCCATATAATAATCACCCCATACCGCTTCATAAATTCGATCACGGAAAAGAGCAATATTTTTATTTTGAATAAACAACAGTAGCAAATCATATTCTTTTACTGTTAGGTTGATTACTTGATCATTTTTCTTCACTACTCGTGAAAGTGTATCTACACTAATATCATAAACACTTAAAACTGTTGATGTTTTATGATAACGGCGCAGTACCGTTTCTACCCGAGCAACTAATTCAATAATCTCAAAAGGCTTAACAATATAATCCTCAGCTCCCAGTTTCAATCCCTTAACCCGATCTTTTACATCACCTTTAGCCGTTAAAAAAATCACTGGAATTTCTAAAGGACGAATATATTCCATTAATTCATAGCCATTAATTTCTGGTAACATAATATCTAGTAAAATTAAATCAAATTGATTATACTCAATTAATTCAATTGCTCCTTTCCCATCATAAGCACATTTGCAGCTATATCCAGCATCTGATAAGTTAATCTTAATTAGTCTACAAATTGCCTGTTCGTCTTCAACGATCAAAATTTTATTCATAGTATCACCTCTATTACTTTCATCGTACATCAAAATTGCATCTTATTAGCATCATTTCACAAAAAAACACACTTACTAAGTAAGTGTGTTAACTCCATTATGGAGCGGGTGATGGGAATCGAACCCACGTAGTCAGCTTGGAAGGCTGAAGTTCTACCATTGAACTACACCCGCATTTCATTTTCGTTACTTATATATATTAACATTATCTCTATATGATCTGCAACACTTTTTTATAAAAAATATCATTTTTTTATTCGCAACCAGCTTTGCAACCAATAGTTCCTTAAAAGCAAAGTAGAGTTTGTAGTCTCTACAAACTAAATCAGCTATATTGTAGATAGGAGGAAATAATATGAAAAAAATCTTAGAAGTTAAAAATATTAATAAAAGCTACCAGCATAACAAGGCTATCAATAACTTATCTTTCAACGTCTATGATGGTGAGATTCTTGGCTTATTAGGGCCTAATGGTGCTGGTAAAAGTACCACAATCAATATTCTATCAACACTTTTAACCAGTGATACTGGCACCATTAACATATTTAACTTGCCCTTAACATCTCACTCTAATAAAATAAAAGCTCAACTCGGTATTGTCCCTCAAGAAATTGCATTATACGAAGATATTTCAGCCTATCATAATGTAGCCTTTTTCGCTTCATTATACGGTGTTAAAAAGAAAGATTTACCAAAACAAGTAATGAATGCCTTAACTTTTGTCGGCTTATCCGATAAAAAAAATGATGATCCTAGAACCTTTAGCGGTGGAATGAAACGACGTTTAAATATAGCCTGTGCAATTGCCCATAATCCTAAATTATTAATTCTAGATGAACCAACCGTAGGAATTGATCCACAATCACGAAATTATATTTTATCCTCATTAAAGGAGTTAAAAGAAAAAGGTACAACTATTATTTATACGACCCATTATATGGAAGAAGTTGAAGAAATCGCTGATCGAATCGTTATTATGGATAGAGGCACTAAGATCGCCGAAGGAACATTAAAAGAACTTTTAGCCAAATATAAAGACACTCTTATCTACACCATCTATGCTGATAATTTTCCAGTCGATCTAGCAATATCACTAAGTACTATCAATGGTGTTGAAGAGATCAAAACTAATGCAGATAATTTTAAAATCACAGTTTCTAAAAATTACGACGCATTAGATAAGATCATTATGCTTTTTGTTCACAAAAAATGTCATATTAATAAAATGGAAACAGAAGAAGGAAATTTAGAGATGGTATTTTTAGGTCTAACTGGGAAGAAGCTAAGGGATTGATCATGATAAAATTTTGGACTTTATTTAAACACGATCTATATAATCTTATTTCCAGCCCAGGTACCTTATCTGTTTTTCTTATTTTTCCTACAATCTTAATTTTATTAATGGGGTTTTTATTTGATAATTTATATCATACAACTATAATCAGTTCCTATGATTTTTACGGTGTAACAATGATATTTTTTATTGCGATGATGGGCGCTACTGTCCCTGCTAATGCTTTTCTAGAAAAGCATATCAAAAACGGAAATACCCGAATCTTTTACAGCCCTGTATCTCGCGTGTCGATCTACAGCTCAAAGATTCTCACATGTTTTTTATTCATGGCACTTGCCTTAACAATCAATATCATTATTTTTGATACGATATCATTGGTAAACTTCGGTAGTGATAAAATCGGATATGTAATTCTCTTAATAATAAACTTTGTTCTATTCCTTACAATATTAAGCAGTGCTATTTGTGTTACTCTTCATAGTGAAGAACTCACAAATGTTATTTTATCAAACTCAATGTCTATATTAGGCTTTCTATCTGGAATCTTTTTCCCAATCGCGAGTTTAGGTGCTATTTTTGAAAAGATTGCAAGTTTTTCACCAATCAAATGGACTGTCGATTGTATTTTTCAATTAATTTACGATGGACAAAGTACTAATTACTGGTGGATCATGTTTGCTCTTTTGACACTATCTTCACTTTTACTACTTGTTGTCCACAAAAACTATCGTCCAGAAGACTATATTTAGGAGGAAAAAGAATGTACAAACTCATAAAACTAATATTATATCGAATCAAGCACAACAAAGCATTTCTAATTACTTATCTTGTTTTGATTCCTATTATCATTGCACTTGCAATATACTTTACCAACTGCATTTCTCATACAATACAAATAGGAATCGTGGGAGATATAGACACATCTCAAAATTCTCAGATCAAATATACTTATCTAGATACTCTTCCTAGTACCTCCGAACTTGTCTTAAATCAATATGATGCCGTAATGGTCCAAGATGATAAAAATATTGATGTCTTATCCACTAAAGGTGAAACGTATAACCAAACTATCACCCTCTTAGTAAATGGTCAAATAAACAGCTTACCCGTTAATGATAATCAGCGTGGCAGTGCTTCAAATATATTAGGCTTCTTAATGATGGTGATACTTCTTCTTGGCGGACAAATTTATAAATATTACTTTGATGAACGAACTGGCATCAACAAACGCATCTTGAGTACTTCAGTAAGTTGTTATCAGTATTTATTGAGTCATTTTATTGTTGTTTATATTTTTCTTTTTATTCCTGCCACGATAGTCATTTGCAGTGCTCTTTTTGTTTTTAAGATCACTTTATCGATTGCACTCTGGAAATTCATTTTAATCTTAGCACTTTTATGTTTCTTTGCAACTTCATTCGGTCTTTGGAGTAATGTCTTATCAAAATCTTTGGAAGAAAGTATGATGTTTGGAAATATGTTTGCAATTATTGGAACTATTGTCTCTGGCGGGATCACTCAAGTAACAAATAATGAAATTTTTAATTATGTTGTTCAATTTTTCCCTCAAAAACAAGTTATGACTACGCTTTCAGCTCTAGAAAACAAAAACGTTTTACCGACTTCAGGAATAATTTATTCCCTTTTACTTTCACTTGTTTTAATTATATCAGCAATTGTTATTGAAAAAAGAAAGCTGTCAGTTAGGTAATAATACAAAAAAACACACTTACTTAGTAAGTGTGTTAACTCCATTATGGAGCCATATTGGTCGATATAATCGAACTCATGCTTTTTAAAATTAAAAGTTATTGTACCATAGTTCCTCTACCAATATTATACTATAATAACAGGTGTTTATCAACTAAATTCTAGTTATTTTAAGTACTTTTTTTTCTACCAAATTTATTTTAATGTCTTTTACATATTTTTGGAAAAGCTGACATTTTAACTCTTTGCTTATAGAAGTAATATTACTCACTTTCTTTCTTTGAAATTCCTGAATATTATTTAATTGTTTTTTATAATATCTTATTTTTTTATCAGTTCTTTTTTTAAAATCATTATACTCTAATAACTGTTCTTTTGTCCCTTCTGTAACTGTTATTTCATAATAATTTGAAATAATTTTTGACAATCGCCTTATCTCTTTTTCAATTTCCTTTTCTTCACTACTTTTTTCTATATTTAAAATTTCTTTATTATATAAATCATTAGTAACATTCGTTAATTGACGATCTATTATTTTTTCATTAATTCTTTTATTACATTTTGGACAATAATAATAAAAGTATATTTTACCTTTTTTATTTGTTGTTTTTTGTTCTAAATGCGTTGAACAGTCATTGCATATACAAAGATTATGATACGCATAATCATGTTTTCTAATTCTTGCAGATCGATTAATAAAATAATTTGCTCTATAAAAAGTATCTCTATCTATTATTAAATCCGTTAAAATATTTGTATATATTTTACCATTCCATTCAATCTCACCGATATAAATTCTATTTTTACACATTCTAATAAGTGTCTTATCCACCCATGAACGCCCTAAAGCTTGTTCAATGGTTAACTCAGCAGCTAATTGTAATGCACTTTTTCCTAATGAAATCTCATGAAAAATCCTTTTCACAATTCTAACCTCTTCAATATTGTTTGAAATCACTAGTTTTTCACTGGTTTCTCTGATATATCCCAATGGCGGTTTACCACCAAATGGATATAAACCATTTTCAAGTTTATCTCGAATCACATCTTTAACCCTTTGTGATGTGAGTTCAGGCTGAAGTTGAGAAAAAATCATTGAAACATTTGCATTAGCTTTTTCCATAGGATTCTTTAAATCAGTTTTAGGATTATCAAGCGGAATTAAAGAACAATTCTTATTGTTGCATATCTTTATAATTGAATTAAAGTCCATAAGATCTCTGGTCAATCGATCGAACTTCATCATAACAACCATTTTATACATTCCTTGTGAAATTTCAGCTAAAAGGTCTAATAAATCTGCACGGTTGGTATTAGTACCTGATTTTCCACCATCAGAGTAAATATCAATATCGTCATCTGTATATCCCATTTTATACACAAATTTTTTGCACTGATTTTCCTGAACTTCTAAACTACACCCTTCTTCATATTGTTTTTTAGTTGATACTCTTATATAAATAGCTATTCTTCGAGTATCAGTATTATCTGTATTATTCAAAGTCATTGTTATTATCCCCCTCAAAAAAATAAAAAAAGACTAAACATTTGTAAAAATAATCTTTTTCGATTAAATTATAATATTTTTATATTATATCTTTCAATACGTTAATAATGTTTTTTTACTATTTTATAATAAAAATTGATTATTTATGTTTTTAGAGGTATAATAGTAACGAGGTGGAAAATAATGCGTAAAAATAAAAAAGATGATTCAAAAATAACTTTAAAAATAAAATCTCTTTTAGCAGGAAAAGGTCTTTCGTTTGCTGATTTTGGAAGAACAATTGGTGCTATTCCTCAGACAATGAATAAAAAAAGAACTACTGATTCATATCGAATAAACGATCTTATTCTTTTAGCTAAAGCAACCGAAACAAAATTATGCTTTATAGATCAGGATGGAAAAATATTACTAGAATTCAATGAAGGAGATATAAAAAAAATGAAGGAGATATAAAAAAATAACTAGTGGTCACACATGACCACTAGTTTCAAATTTATTCATTTATAACAATGCATAAGAGTGGAAAATAAAAAAGCGAGTGAACATGTATGTTCACTCGCTTAAGTACTTTTCAATAGGAATATTTTTAAATTATTAGATCAATATCATCATTATCTAAATTTATAGCATTTATATCATTCTCAATTACTTTTTCAATATATTCTCTACATTTTACTTCTAACAAAGAAAAGTCGCAACATCTTTCTTTCACTTTAGGCGGTAAATGCCCTTTTCTATACTGTGTCTGAAAAACACGTACTTTATTTAATAATTCTTTTTTATGATCATTTATGTATGTTATCTGATTTTCTAATAACGCCTTATACCGCTGATCTTTAACCAAAGGTAAAACCTCTTTTAGACATTCTATCGGCGTAGGAAGCATATTATTTATGTTTACAATTCCCCATTTACCTTTATTTATTTTATAAACATCTATTGCTTTGTCACTCATTTTTATATGTTTAGGTTTAGGGGAAGATAGTGGAGCAAAATAATTTTTATCTTCAAATGTATACACAATTCCTACATATGGTCTAGTCTCTGACTTGTTATAGGGTACTTTTGTGTCATATTTTCTTAAATAATCAATGTATTCACTGTTTATGTAATATATTTTTATTGTTTTCATATATTTATTTCCTGTTCAATAAATATTGGCAATTCTATACAGAATTGCCAACAACTTTTTTAATTCCCTACTATGGCAAGGGTATTCCAACTTTTTCCGTTCCCTACTATGGCAAGGGTATTCCAACTTTTTCCGTTCCCTACTATGGCAAGGGTATTCCAACTTTTTTTGAATGTTTCCATTCATTAAACTATAGTCATTATATAATATTTTATTCATTTTTTCAATATGAATTGCTTAATTTACTGATATTTATACTCATAATTTACTGATCTGTTTTTTTCTAAAGTATCAATATTTTTACCCGAAATTTCATCATAGTACCTTTTATTTTCTTTGTCATAAACTCTATACTGTTCATCTTCAATTATATATATGTATGCTTTTTTATTATACTTTACCCATGATACAGCTTCCTGATCAACTTCTAAGCAAGTTCTTTGATCACGAAGCATAACGAGTTTTTTCCCTTCTCTATCACTGTCGAGTATCTGCTCTTTATTTGCATAAAAACCTTTAGTCAGTATTTTATTCATTTTATCAATCTCATTACGATAGCTGTATGATTTTATATAGTTAAGTCTGTCTATCTTTTCTTCAATTTTTTTTATTGCAAGCAGGCAGGCATTAGTTTCAGCTTTTAACATATTTGCTTCTGTTATAATCTGTTTTGCTTCTTCCATAGATGTAGTTGATTTAAAAGCATTTAATTCTTTTTTAGCTTCTTCAAATAATTTAAGTTCTTTACTGTAGTTTTTTTTCATTTCTATTTTATCAGCTGAACTGCACTCTTTTAAAGCATCATTATAATAGCAGGTTTCAATGTAAATTTTGGCTATCGGCATAAGTTTCTGGAGCTGGCGATTGTGAATCTTAAGATTATCATAATTTCTTTTTAAAAAGGAATAATCATCTTCATATTGCAGGATACGCTGATCAACATCGTTGTAGCTATTTATTTTTTCACTATTCATTATTTCAAAAACTTTATTGATCTGATTGATTTCTTTCACTATAAGATAGCGCCTTTTATAATATTCACTGCTGTTTTCATCTGTTAAATTATTTGCTAAAGCATCCTGCTTATTTATAAAAGTTTTCATCTTATACTGCTGTAAAGACATATAACCACTTAATTTGTTACGGTTAATTTTATTAGATTTTTGTTCTTCAGAGATATTCTTATATAAAATATGTTTTGATTCAAGTAACTGATCCTGATAAGTTCTGTAACGAATAGATCTTATCCTTTGTCGAAGGTTTTTCTCTGAATATTTTCCATCATCAATAGTTTTTAATCTCACAAATCTTTTCATCCCGAAAGTTTTGACACTAATATATTTACCACGATTTATTAAATATCCTTCATTTTCCAAAAGTTCAAGCAGTTCTTCAAAGTCTTCAGCATTTTCAATTAATCGTTCTATATCTTCTTTTATTTGTACTCTCCATGATTTATTTGCAAAATTATACAAAAAATTTTTGTTGCTGTATTTGTTTATTGGTGGAGCATCATTTAATACCGTCAGCCCGTATTCTTTACTTATTTCATCAGATACCTTGCGCAGATTCGATATTCCTTCCTCATGCCATAAACTATCAGTAAGTTTTTTCCCTGTCTTGATATTGACACTGTTTAAAACTATATGATTGTGTATATGTGCTTTATCGATATGAGTAGCTACAACTGCCTGAAAATTCGGATATAACCGTTTAACAGTTTCTATTCCTATTTCATGCGCTTCTTCATAAGATAGTTTATCAGTGTAATTAAACGACTGATAAATATGATAGCCGGTACGTCTTCCTTTATTGTTATATAAACGGTTCATCATAAGCATTTCATTGTGTGCAAGATTTGCATCTGGTGAACAGTTGATTCCACTGACAAGCAGTCCACCATCTGTTTTATTTGGATTTGTAATATAAATAAGACAACCAAGATTACTTTTATGTAGTGCTTTTCTAAATGTCACTGTCATAATCATTCACCTCTTCATGAACGACATATAGTTTTTTTGAAATTGTTGTATAAAGTTTTTTCTGTTCCTCTAGACACTGCTTAGCAAGCAGTTTTGCCTGAAGCATATCCTGTTTTGTGGCAACAGTGTTTTTAGACATGTTATTAAGTTTTCTTGCAATCTGATTGATATTATTCCCAACTTGTTTTATTTCACTAATAACTTCTTCTTTGTTGTGAACAGTTTCGATAACTACTTTTCCATTCAGTACCCGATTACGAATAAAAGAAGCATAATTTTTACATTGAAAATGTTTTGCAAGCCACGTAACTTTTTTCCATTCATCATTGGTAAAATACAGTTCATATCGTTTTTTATCTTCTCTTCTTGACATATTTATTCCTCCAAAGAACCGTAAGTAAAAATATAGAACCAGCCAAAAACAGTGTTCATATGAACACTGTTTTTGGCTGAGATTTTCTGCGTGTACGCACGCTAAGAAACGGTTACGTTTCTTCTAAAATTCAAAGAGTGTTTTGCACGATTTGAATTTTCGCAAGCATGGTGTCTGTCCGGACACCCTACCTGCGGTAGCTTGTTGGGGAAAGTCCCCAAACCCCTTAAAAATTTGAACATTATATATGTTCAAACACAGTAACATATATAAAAAAACAACTGGTTATATATGACCAGTTGTTTACATTTCAATATCTAATTCTATATCCATTTTATTTTCTATTTCTCTAACTTCATCTATTTCAATCTGACCATCAAGCCACTGTAATGCAAGTTCTCTATTTGTAATTTCTTCAATATTCGGTAAACCGTTTTCTCCTTGAATAAAATCGTAACATATGTATTTACGATTTTCAAAATCAAAAAACATAAAACTGCTTCCAAAATTTTGTTGAACCTGTTCACAATATTCTTTATACTCTGTTTTATTTCGATTAAATGTTTTAGTGAACTGGTCAAATTCTTCTTTTGAAATTTCCTGCACTTCTGGAAATTTACTATTTTCAGTTTTTTCTAATTTATGAATATTAGTGAGTATTATACTTTGGTATCTTTCTTTAGAAAAGGGTTCGACTGATTGATCTATTTTATATAAAATCTTGTCCATATCCTCTAGTCGGGCACATGCCTCCTCAAAAGCTTTTTTATAATCCTCTTTTGAAAAATCATTATCTTTTTTTAATTTTATTTCTTTATCTTTTAATTCCAGTTCACGTTCTTTTAACAGATTGGCTTTTTTTAATTCATTATCAATAGATGATAAGGCATTTTCAATATTATCCGCAAACCGCAGATCTCTAACAGTTTCAAATAAAACCATTTTATTCTTCCTTTCAATAAACGTATTTTAATTTATAGTAATTTGGTAGAACTAATATAAAGTTACTTGAAAACCTTCACCTGTAGGCTTGACTTCATATCCGTTTTTTCCATTTTTTTCAGCATATTCCAGTGCCTGATTATAAGAATCAATTGAATTTCCGCTAAAAAATTTATTTTCAGCAGATGGCTTTTCTTTTTTATCAGATGGACTGGATGTGACATTTTTCCTACTTACTGATTCATCATCTGATGAATCAGCCACTGTATCACTATTAACAGTTACCGGTTGTTTAACGGTAACCTGAATATCTTTGGATGTCTCATTGCCTGCTTTGTCCTGAAGAACATAGTTTAATACATAACTACCGCTTACCACAGTGTTTATTTCATTATGAATAACATCTTCTGCACTTAATTTATCAATATTATCCTCAGCTTTGATTATATATGATTTATAATCAATACTGTCATTTGTGTTGATTTCAATAATTTCCTGTGATAATTCCAAAACAGGAGGTATATCATCATAAATATTAATCTTTAAAACTGATTTCTCTGTGTGATATTTATTTTTTAATATAATATTTGCCTGATAAGTACCAGGTGTTCCATTTTTTAAACTCTTTAAACATTTTTTTGTTTCTTTATCATTACTAACTTTTAATTCAAAATACTCTTTATTGTAAGATTTAATCAAATCTTCAATATCAACATTCCTACTCGTGCTGGATGCGATTCTAAAAATATCATTAGAAAATTCATAATCATCAGTATTCATTTTTATTTCAGAATTAAAATAATTAAAATTCATATATTTATAAGTAAACAGAAAACCTGATACGCTTATAAAAGCTATAGTCACTACTACGATAGAAATAATTATAATTTTTTTTCTTTTCTTTCTGCGATAGAGCATCAATAATTCAGTTTCATCAATCATTTTCACACCACCTTATATTAATTATCTTCATATGATTAACTGCCTAATAACCGTTTGTTATCAGGGTCATTGAGTTACATTTCCATATCGATTTCACTGTTGTCTAAATCTTTAATATCTATATCCGATAGATCAGTAATATCTTTAGGTGATGTAACTATAATCGCTCCCATTTTTATTAAATCATTGTTTCCCTGAAAATCTTTATCCATGACACCTGATGGGATGGCATAGACATTTTTTCCTTGCTCAAGAGCATAGCTGACAATTATATGCTGTTTGGATTTTGTCTCGGTTTCTGTTAATAAAACTTTATCTGAAATGCCGGATACTAATCTTAGTCGCTGAACTATTTGATCTTTTTTCACTTCTAATTTTCTAGGATATTCACTTATGATAAGCCCGTTTTTGCACATTGCTTCATAAAGTTCCTTATTTTGCTTTGGATAATAGCTGTCTATACCGCAAGGAAGTACAGCAATAACCTTATCACTGATTTTCATAGCCTGCTTTAATGCAATTGTGGCTACACCTTCCTGCATACCTGTTATAATAACATCTTCTTTCTTTGCTAATTCATCAGCATAAAGCTCAGTACACTTTTTTCCATATTCGCTTGGTTTCAGTGAGCCAGCAACAGCAACTGATTTCTTATCAACGAGTGACAAATTTCCATGATAGTAAAGAACGAAAGGGGGACATGATATTTCTTTCAGCTTAGCAGGATAATTATCAGACACAAGAGTTGTAAATTTAGCACTGCTGCTTTTATAAAAAGTTTCAAACATTTCACTTCTCAGTTTTTCATCAATAGTTTCTTTAGATTTTAAAGCATCAAATATTTTGTCAAAATTCCCATCATATTTTAGCGAAAAATATAATAATAATTCTTCCATATTAGCTCCTTCTGGTCATACCTGACCACTATATATTAATTTCAATTTCTGCTTTTGAGTAATCTTTTTCATTTTCTATTTTCTCAGGCATAACCTCTTGTATTTTTTCACGATTAAGTTCATCCAGACGCATAGCGTGCTTTTTATAATTTTCAAAGGCATCAGAAATTAGTGTTTCAACTTTTTTGTTTACATAGCTTTTAACATCAGCAGTATCTTTTTTACTTTCTCCCAGCTCTTTTATTTCTTCTATCAGACTGTCAAAAACTTTTTTAAAATGCTCTTTTCGTCTAATCGGGATTTCAAGTCCATAATTTTTATGAAACATAATACTTATTACATCTGCTTCAAATTCTTTCTGCAATGGACTTTTACCGTCTATATCATTATGATTTGAAATCATATGTCCAAACTCATGTGATAGAGTTGATAATTTTGCAGTGTCATCTAATAATGAATTAACAGCTATCATATCTTTCTTATAATCATAAAATCCGCTCAATGTAATTGAATCAAACTGCTCACAGTATACATTACATCCTAATGTTCGGCAGTAATCTGCAAGTACATCAGCAAGTTTCCCATGCTCTTTTGATTCATAGCCGACCGACAGCAGGGCAGGGTATTTCTCTTTTGGATAATCTGTTTGACTAATATCAAAAACAGTTCCAGTTCCGTATACTAGTTTTTCATAAATCTTCAGTTTACCGCTCTTAGCCTGCTCTTTAATATCATCTTTTGCTTCACTCCATTTAATATATTTTTCACTATTTTTGTCATAAATATATTTGATAGTTTTTGGAACAAGTATAGTCATTCCCTTTGAACCTTTTTTTATATTGGCATTTTTAGCTTTCCAGTCTTTAAAGGAAGCACAAAAACTTGCATATGGATTCTGTTTAAAAATAAGTGCAGTATTTTTTAACGAATATTTATAGAATTTAGATGAAAAAGCGAGCAGTTCATGCAGATCGTTTGATGAGGTTTGATAATTCTCAATCAGATCACTGATGACATGCTCGCTTTCCTGTAGCGTTTTATCCAGTTTTTCTTTAGCTTTTTTTATCTGTTCAGGGGAAACCTTATATTTTTTAGTCATAATTTTCCTCCTTTAAGTACAGATCGTAAATTGCATCATCCATTTCTTTTAATGTTTCTTCGTCCGGTATCTGACTTCCAACAGGATACACATGTTCAACATAAAACATATCCCTGGTATTTTCATCTGCTACAACGGAAAATCCTTCTTTTTTTAAATTTTTTATGCATATTAAATTATTTTTCATATTGTTACCTTCTTTAATTAAAATAAAAAAGACAGCCATCGACTGTCTAAAAAGCAATTTAACGAGGGAGTAATTATCATACATACAACAACTGATTTTTGAGAAACTATTGCTGATACTCCCTCATCAGTTATTAGTTTATCATATAGAATAATAAAATTCTACTTATTTTTTTAAAATCAATAATTATTTTATTCTAAATATAGATAGCAGTTTGTTATCTGTTATTAATATAATCTTCTACATGAATACAGGTGTTTTTTATCGCTTTCTACTGATTTAGTTGTTATGGCTTTACCTGTTTGAGGCGCATGAACAACTCTGCCACCGCCAATATAAAGCGTTACATGGTGTATACCGTTATACGTTCCATCTTTTGAATACAGAAGAATATCGCCTGCCTGTAATTCAGAAAAAGAAATTTTCTTTCCCATCTTTGATAAACTTTTTGTAGTCTGCGTACCGATATTAGCACCTGCCTGATAATACGCCCAGCATATCAATCCAGAACAGTCAAATTTTGTCCAGTTTGGATCCTTGACCTGATTCATAGAGTGACATCCACCCCAGACATACATATATCCTAATCGTGTTAATGCTTTTTTTGCTATTGCATTTCCAAGAGTACTGTTACCTGAAACAACTGTTCCGCCTTCAATGCTGTCATTTGATCCATACTTTACTTGAAAATCAACACTGAATTCAGATATTAGATTTTCAGAATTATAATACTCTTTTGCTTCTTCAACTACCTTACTGTTTATATAACTGCTGTTTTTCTTTAGGCAGTCTACATAATCATCAAATGTTGCGTTTTTTATTTCAAGAGTTGCAACTCCGTTAGTATTTGTTTCTATATGTGTTTCATAAAGACCATCTTTATTCTGGTTTTCAAAAATCGAAAGAACTTTTTGTTCTTCCTCTGAAAATGACGGTTCCTCAAATATTGCCTGTATCAACGATAAAACAGCTTTCCAGTCACATCTGCCACGGACACCATAATTACAGATAATTGAACCATTAGGATTATTCTGCTCAAACAAGCCAACTTTTGAATCATAGTTTTGTGACCATGTTGTACAGTAGTTTTCATACTGGTTTATTACTTCCTTTCCGCCTGAAGATCCAAAAACACTGGATACACCAGCTCCGCATACACATATAATAATTGCCGGTATAATTAAAAACGAAAGAAAAATCGAAAGTCGCAGCGTTAATTTTTTTAATATCTTTTTTAGAAGCAGAAATACTTTATTTTTAATAATGTGTGTCCCTTTTCTGACAGAAAGATTAGCAATACTTTTCCCTACTTCTTTATCAATTGTCGAATCCCCATTTTGAATATCAGAACCTGACTTAATCAGTTTTGACGTTTTTCTTAAAGCATTGCCGGTTTTTTTAAGACCTTTGGAAACAGTTCCTGTATTTATACCAAAACGCACCTTTGTATCTTTTGTTTTAATATCTACAATTTTTTCACTGTCTACAGAATTATACGTTGTTTCCTTTTTTTCAACATTAGCTACTCTTGTTTTAATCATATTTTTTGTTACGTACATAGATCCTGTATTTTCAGCATACGATTCATTGACTCTGGTTTTTATACCGCTTCTTTTTTCATTGAAAACAAATCTTATATCAGATGTTTTATCGATTGACATTTCATTTTCGCTATTGATGATCGTCTTTATACCATTATGTTTTTTATTGATCAGCGACTCTATATCAGATATTCCAGCATCTGATATAGAATCTCCATCACCGCTGATAGTTTTAATGCGACTTGCTGTTTCTTTACTTAATACTTCGATTCCAACTGAAGGAAGTTTTTCTACACCTTTTGATACTGCCAAAATTTCGGCACTTAAAGCGCTAGAAGCATCTGACAAATCATGTACCTGACTTTTTTTTATTTCTGAATCATTCATCGCTGTATCGCTATGTTCGCATTATTTGAAGTGTCATTCAGTTTGTATATATAAAAATCTTTAGGTACATTATTTCTAAAAGGTACTTTTGAATTTCCGTATACAATAATTCCCTGACCCGATATATCAGATGTTATATAACTTGCTTCTTCATTGCTTATATCAAAGATCTTACATATTTCAACAAGATCAAGCGGTTTCTGTTTCAAAACAACTGCGAATTCACTATTGCTTAAGATTTTTCTGCCGTTTTTATTTTCAAGAATATCAGCAATATTTTGAGTGATGATAGTTGGAAATGAATTATATTTTCTGCCTTCTTTATAGAGCTTAGCTACAAACTGAGCTGAATAAACATTTTCAAGCAGAACATGAAATTCATCAATAATTATCCATGTATTTTTCTTGAGTTTTCGATTATTAGTTATGCGATTCCAGATATGATCCAAAACGACTAGGTATCCGGTTTTTAAGATTGATTCAGGTAATTTGCTGATATCAAAACTAACAAGTCTATTATGGATATCTATATTTGTTTCATGTGCAAACATTTCCAGTGAACCTTTAGCGTACCTTTCCATAATCAAAGCAAGATTTTTTGCTTCTGATTCCTGCTGACTGCTTAATTCATCCCAGAACTTCTTTAAATTTGGAATCAATGATTTGTCTGAAAAACCACTGCGCTCGTAATCAAAAAATAAATTTTTTACACATCTATCAATGATTGATTTTTCACTTCCGGTAAGATCACGTCCACCAAGAAGTGATTCACACCACGCAAGAATCCATTCAATCTTAGATTTGATAGGTTCTTTATCATCATATCCTATATCCATGTGAAAAGGATTCAAATAAGTTTTTGATGTATTTGATATTTCCAGTGTCTGTCCATTAAATTCTTTAATAATATTATTGTATTCTGTATTAAGATCTACAATAATAACATCATCGTCAGGATATTTATTCATAATCTGTTCAATCATAAATTTGATAATAAAAGACTTCCCAGCACCCGCAGTAGCCAAGACACAGCCATTACCATTTAACTGCTTTTTCCTATCTACAATCACAGGATTTTTCGATAATAGATTCACACCATAATATATTCCATCTTTATGAATAAGGTCTTTCGTATTAAACGGTACATGTACAGCAGTAGCTTCAGAGGTAAGTGTTCTTAATATCTGTAAATTATCTCTGCTGAAAGGAAGAACATTTTGAATCCCTTCAAGCTGTTGAAACAGTAGCGGTTTTACATTGCATAACTGTTCACCTGCTATATCCATGATTCTTTTACAGTTTCGATTCATTTCATCTGCATTTGAAGCTACAACCATTATTAGAAGATTAGATCTAAAAATCTTTTGATTGTTTTTTTGAAGATCATTTCTAAGTTGTTTTGTATCTCTCAGCTTGTCTTCTAACTTTTCATCCTTAACAGCATTATAATCAATATGCTGTTTAGCTGCTCTTCTTATTTTAGCTAAACGTTCTGACTTCATACCAGTAATTTTTTTATTTACTTTCTTGATAGATTTTGCACTATTAGTAGGGTTGATGTTTTGCGTTATATAAAGTTCCATTTTCTGTTTCGAAAGAACATTATAAAGTTTTGGAGTAAGCGAACTTGGCAGATCATCAAGATATAATATCTTAACAAATTTTTTATTATCTATTAATGTAAAATCCTTATTTTTAAACAGAATAGATTTTGGAGCTAAAATATCATATACGGTTGCATTTTCTTTTTTTGCGTATTCCTTTATAGATAGATTATTTTTATCTGTCCATTTAGTGCAGTTGAAAAAATTATAAAGTATTTCCAACCTTTCATCTACAGATATTCTTCTAATAGAAGAGCCAAGCTCCTTAAATTTTTCTTCAGATTTAAGCTGAATATCTATAAATTTTTCCTTAACATCATCATATGAATCATTTTTTATCGTGACAGCAATATAACGTTTTGATTCTAGAGTTTCATTTATATTGCCAACCCCCAGTTCAATAAGCTGGTTGGTTTCTTCAGCAATTTTAGGAGAGGGGAGCGTTTCTACATTTTGAAGCATATACTCTTTTTCGAAAGTTTTGCTGTTTATTGGCTGAATAATATTTATTACCTGAATATGACAATCAGGAGAAAAAGAATTTAAATAATCTACCCACTTTAAAAAGATATTTTCCTGCACATCTAATTTTGCTTTTGCAAATGAAATATCTGAATATTCAAAACAGATTGAATATAAACCGTCTTTTATTTTAAAAACCTTAGTATCTTCATAAAAATCCTTAAAAAATGTTTCAATCACTCTTTGAGTGGTTACTGGCTTATCTATGGGTTCTGATTTAATTTTAGCTAAACCATTTATTAAATCATTTTTTACTTTAACTTTACTCATTTTTTTCAGCATCCTTCTTTTTTAAATATTCAATCATCATCTGTTCTATCTGATGATCAGAAAAATTATTTACTGTATCATTTTGAACATCACTGATCCAGCCTTTTTTTAATGCTTTTGCTTTAAACTTTTCTAACTTTTTCTGTTCTTTTATTTTTTTTCGTTCTTTTCTGGTAATTTTGAGCTTTTTAGCTGTTTTATCCTTTATAATATCTTTGTTGCTTTTTTTATCTGATTCAAAAGTTGATTGCTGGATATTATTTTTAACATAATCCCTGCAGGCTTCCTGTACCTGTAGAGAAGCTTTTTTAGATAAACTTTTTTTTATTCTTGTGGCCAGTTTAAGTTTTTTCATATACTCCTTTTCTAAAAAGATTTCTTTTTCAGTTTTATAAGACAGTTCTTTGAAAAATACCGTTTCTTTTCTGAAAATATATTTCACTATTTTTTCGGCTGGCATTTTTTGAATTGGAATAAAACCGATAAAAGCAAATGGAATAGCGTATGCAATTATAATATAAGATATTGGATCTTCTCCAAGCATTGTCCTGAATTTCAGGTAAAAAGGAACTGCTGTAATACCAAAAAGTATAACCGCTACCCACTGCCTGAAAGTAAACCAGTAGAATTTTTCATGATAGTCATTGATTTCTTCGTGAATTCTTATTTCTATTTGATCCATGTTAACCTCCTATGCACCTGTCAATTCTCTAGCTATTGAATTTCCAAAATTCATTAAGCCAAGATATAATGCATTGATTATAATTACAGCAAGAACAACATTTATTCCCTGAGCACTGTCGCTCAATCCTGACAGCATCAGGGAATAAATTTTTGTGGATATCATAATAACAGTGGCTTCCAGCCCTAAAGATGCCAGTGACATAAAAAAACGTTTAGCACCTTGTGAAGTCGCTTCATTTGTAGCCATAGCTAACGGAATTGCACATGTACTGCTGTAAATGACCATTTTAAATATTCTTGTAAAGACTATAGTTACTACACCAACTACTGTTCCTAAATATATCACCCATATAATAATTGTCAGTGCAAAATAACCTAACTGGGCAGCCATAGATCCTGAACATATTTCAGCCATAATCTGACCTAGATCTGGAGTTGCACCAGAACTACCAATTTTTACCCATACTGAGTGATATATATCCTGCGTTATTTGCAAAATCATTGTTGCAAATTTATAACTGTTTGTCATAATAACTTTTATAAAGATAAACTTACAGATTGTCATTGCCACTCGTTCCCAAGTCACTCGCTCTGGATCACTCATTCTTTGCAACAGTTCAAGCATACAGAATAGTGTCAAAAGTGAGTATCCAAATGGGAGAATTACGCTATGTACCATTGAGCCTAAACTCCATAATGAACTCAATTCATTTTGTATGTTATTCAGGCTTAATAGATGAACTACTGTTTTTGTAAGATTACTGCATGATATTGTCTGACCGAGGATGGTGAAAGAAAGATTAAATATTTCTATAATAAAATTATCAAACATAAAATCAATCCTTATAATCCGAATATATCAGGGGATTTAGCAATACCAATTAGCATAAATCCTGCCATAACTACCATTAACCCTCTGTATTTTCCATCTGCATCATCTCTCGTCCATCCTGCACAGAACATCACTCCTCCAATCAGTGCGACAACTCCACCGATTTTTACCATCCAGTCAGTGAGATACGTAACAAAATTGTCAATCGCTCCGGTATTGCTTTCAGCATAAACTATATTGGTTGATATAACAAAAGTGATCAGTGCTGTATGAACAGCTAAAAAAGATCTTTTGTATTTTTCATAGCTCTTGCATAAATATTTTTTTAAATTCTTCATATTTTCCTCCATAAAAATAGTGGTCATATATGACCACTATTGCCTTCTATAAATTTGATAAATCTGTATCCTGATTTCCCACAACTTTAAATTTAGCAAGATCAACAGGATCTATGCTGTTTGATGCAATTGTAACTATTTCTGCATTGATACCCATTTCCTCAAACTTCTTTTTCTTGATTACTTTTTTATGATTAGCTTCAAGATATTTTCTATGATCATACAGATTATTTATTGTTTTTGGATCTCTAGGTTCAAATAGAGTTTTATATCTTGGATGTTTTTTCAAATCATAAATATCAGAATAAAACACATTATGTTCAGTATTGGAAATTTTAGCAATACATTTTCCTTTTGGCATTCGACCAATTTCATCCTTAAAAGCAAGTTTTCGTCCAACGATATCATAACTTTTGCTGTTTGAACCATTTTTTGAAAATGTACGTGATGTCGATTTTTTATACCAAGTCTTACTACCTAGCATATTTTCCATGTATTCCAGCGTCGAGTCTGAATTGGAACCAAGAAAAAGAATCGAATCACAGCAGTCAAGAATTGTTTCCCAGCTTTTTTCATAAAGTTCTTTGATCTGCGAAAGAGATTGTAAAAATATTGCAAAACCAACATTAAATGAACGTACATATGCTAGATTTTCAGCAAAACGTGGAATTTCACCCAGCTGTTTAAATTCGTCAAAGTATATATCTACAGGTGTAGGGAGATACCCGTTAAATTTATTTGCATTATAATCCAAAAGACTAAACATCTGAGAATACATCAGATTTGCAAGAAAGTTGAATGCATCATCTGAAGGCTTAGTAACAATAAATATTGCAATTTTTCCCTGTTCTTCAGGCATTCCTAAACTATCTAATTCTAAGTCATCATACGATGTTAAATTAGAAACTTCTTCTATATTCAAAGGAGCCAGCCGAGCAACGGCTGTCAAAACAATAGTTCTAAGCATTTTTCCTCTAGCTGATTTAAAGTGTTCGTACTGTTTTACTCCGACATGATTTGGTTCTTCTGCTTTCCACTTTTCAAAAATAGCATCCAGCTGACACTTATCATTTTCATCAGGATTTGCTTTTCTGATCAGATCAAGCATTGTTGAAAATGTATGTTCATTTTCAGGAAGTCTAAAAAGCATATAGTAGGTTATTGCCTGTAAAAATATCATTTCTGCTTTTTCCCAAAACGGATCACCTGTACTGCTTTTGATTGTAGTCGATTGAGTGGCTTTGAACAGCAGATTGATCAGTGACATAACATCATCCTGAGCTAGAGTTTTTTCATTCGTTACCTCAGCTATATCATCATCAAGATGATAGATAACTTTTGGGATTTTTTTAATATAATGGAACGGATTATAATGGTTGGATTCATATTTTTTGTCAAGATTAAATACTTTGATTCTATAACCCAGCGATAAAAGAGAATGTCCTAAGGCTCTCAACGCTTCACCCTTAGGATCAGTTATGACTACCGAACCTGTAGCAGAAAGAATATTTGGATATAAAAACGCTCTCGTTTTTCCGGTTCCGGGTCGTCCGCAGACAAAGATATGTCTGTTTATATTACTGATATTTGCATCTTTGGCAAACTGCTCAGTGTTTGTGATAATCACATTGTCCTTATAATTCTTTGCTTTCATTTTATTAAGATCCATAGCGTCACCCCATTCAGCACTACCGTATGTCTGCTCCTGAACAGTTCTTTTATAACTGCCAAGATAAGTATTTATCAAAGCAAAAACAAATATCGCAACAAAAAAAGCAGTCATAACTGCCTGCCTGTCTAATACTAAAGGAAATGATGGATCGATTATTCTATTTAATGACGTTTCCAGATATTCCAGTTTTAGAGGGGTATTGTTTATTTTCATAAGCGAATATACTCTTATCGAATATAAAGAAGCTGTCAGCATAGGTATAATGTATATTAATTTACTGCGTTTTCGTTCTTTTTTTACCAGCACTGTATATAACCTCTATTCTTCAATATTCAATTCAAGATCTTTATCTAAATCAAGATCTTTACCGACATCATTAATACTGATTTCCTTGTCTTTTTCTATATCGTCTAAAACTTTCTCTAAGGATGGCTTCCTGATGTCGTTCTCGAACTTTTTTGACAGTTTATCCTCCTCAACGAACACTGTCCACTGATACTGATTATTTTCACAGCTTCTTTGTGCATTAAAAGAAACATCACTATACTGATTTTTAAAATCTTTATAATCCTGCTCATTTTTAAATTTAAGCTGAACTGTATCTGCATAATTAATAGGGGAAGCATTATGGTCAAAATTCGCCTCCATGAGTGTGTAGTCTTTAATATCATTATCATTTAAAAGAGTTTGATATTTTTCTAAATCTTCCTGCTTCACAATAACTGATACTACCGGATTATTATTTGAATCTCTGTTTACATAAGCAGAAAAGGTTTCAATTTCTAATGTCGTTTCAATATTTGATCTACAAAAATCCTCTTTTGAAATATCAATTACAGCATGATTTATACCTTTAAACTCACTTGAAAGCACACTTCCATATTCTCTGTTTTCCTCCAGATTTTCCGGTTTCATATCCAGCTCCTTATGACTTACTTCAAAATCTTTTTCATCAACTATACCGTCTTTATTAAAATCTGTACGCTCAGATGGATCTCTTGAAATTTGTCTTTTCAGTCTTTCTTCAGCAACCTGTTTTAAAATCCCTGTCATGATTTCACCGTCAGCATTGCGGTATACAACTTCATATTTTGGTTCTTCAACAGTCTTTTTATCAAACCTTTCTTTCAGCAGTTTAAAGAAGCCTACATTATTTTTCCGGTTTTTAGCATCCACCTTAATGATACTGTACTGTATTTTCCAGTTTTTAGCTTGTTTTTTTACAATTTCTAAATCTTTTAGCGACAGGGGAGATGAACGTGAAAGACCGGATTTATTTTTAGACAGTGCCTTGTATGATCTGATAACAGAATATTTATCTGCAATTTTTAAAAATATTTTCTCAGCTTTTAAAAATATTTTTTTCATAAAGAGTGCCCCTCTTTTTAAATAATGCAGACCTCGCATTACTGCACGTTTAAAATCTCTAAGATTTGAATTAGCTTCTGATGATGCATCAGCCATATGCTACACTCCTTTCAAAATCATCAAATTTATCATTATCAACATTACTATCAGCAGCTGTATCAAGATCATAATCTTTATCTTTATGCTGATTATATATTTTCATTATTTCATCGGGTGTTTTTTTCTCTCTGATACCATTTAAATCAAGATTATACGTCCAGTTATCCTGAACCTTAAAAGAAATCATTCCATCTGTTTCTTTGTGTTTGTATGAAAACGGGATCGTCATAGTGGCAGTTTCATTTTTATAAGGAATTGAAACTACTGCATACTTAGTTCCATTTTTTTCAAAGGAATTAACATCATATTCTTTAAACAGCATATATGTCGTTTTGTTTTTCTTTTCTTTGGTATTGGATTTAAATACTTTAAAATCTTTTTCTATTTGTGAATATGATGCATTGGTAATATATGTGAATTTTTTATTTTCAGCATCATAGGAATATTCACCAAGTTTATTGATATTCTGTAACGACACACCTAAAGTCCTCTTATTATTTCCATACCATTTACATATTTCTTTTGGTGCAAAATAATAGCGGTCATTGTTTCTGCCTGCTTTAAAATAAAATCCTTTTTGTGTTTCTTTTTTTATAAGATTTACAAAAACATTGATATAACTGTTAGAAATACTTTTAGTATTTATCTCATTAGTTTTGGTGACTGTTTCTTTATGATCTTTTTGATTGGCTTTAATTTCTTTCACTAAACTTTTATCGGATATTTTGATAGACTTATCCTGATTTGGATATATCAGTACCGCCTTTAGTTTATTATCATCTGCTTTAAAACTCTTATCAAAATAATCGAGTATTCCCATCTTTACCTGCATAGTATCAAAAATAGTATTAAAATCGAAACAGATCATCTTTTTTTCATAAAAAGTTCTCTGTATATCCTTGAATTGAAACTGATTCATCATTTTTACAGGAAGGATATCAAACAGATCATCTATTTTGTCAATAACATAAGCTTTAGTTATATTGTTTTTATCTTTTAATTCATCATTTTCAAACGTTTTGTTGTATTTTTCAATAAACTGAAACCGTCCTGTTTTAGAAAGAGATATTTTATTAGCACTGTTATTAGCATAGCAGTTATCAAACAGTGACTGATATTTAAAAGTATTGATCTCTTTATACTGTTCATAGGATTTATTTTCTCTTAACACTGCATTTAGAAGATTATATCCTGCGATTGTTCCATCCTGATATAAATATCCGCCATCTTCCTGTAAAAGAGAATCAGCCATTTTTAAAATGTCTTTTTTGTTTTGAAGATAATAGTTTTTTAAAACAATGTCCTCTTTTTGGATTATTTCATGAGTTAGAATATCATCCAGTGCTTTATTAAGCGATGCAGATAAAAATTTTGAATAATTTTTATTAACAGGGTGCAGGATCTCTTGAATCTCAGTCTGCGAATAATTGGAAATACTTTTAATGTATTCTGTAACTGCTGTTAAATTTGATCCTTTAAGCTGATCTTTAAAATTCCTGTAAATATCTTCAATGTTAGCTAAACTAAGGTCGCTTTTTAATTCCATTTCTTCTAAATATCTTTTAATTTTAAAAACAACCGGCTTTTCTTTTAATCTCACAATCTCAGATTTAAGTGATGTGAGTTTTTCTCCTGCTTTTTCTTTATCTGTATTTTTTATCACAAATTCATAGTATTCACCCAGATCTTTTAGTTCACCCAGTTCTTTCAAGTCAACTACATTTACCACTATACCATTTTGTTCTAACTGATCAATAGCTTTAATGATAGCATTTCGTCCCGGTTCGTCACTGTCAAGCATTAGATTAACAGGTCGATTAATACTTTTTAAAAGCTCAATATGCTTATCAGTCAACGCAGTGCCCATCAAAGCACACGTGTTATGCAGTCCTGTCATTTTAGCTGCTATAACATCCATATACCCCTCGACAACATATATACCATCATTTTCAGTATGTTTTTTAGCATCATAAAAATTGTACAGTATATCGCCTTTTTTAAAGATTTCATTCTCTTCAGTATTTAGATATTTGATACTGCTTTTTTCTTTTGAAAGAATTCTTCCGCTAAAACCAACAATATCACCTCTATCATTTCTTATTGGAAAAATAATACGATTTCGCAGTACCTCATATCTTCCGTTTTCACTTTCTTTAGCTATTCCTACAGCATTTGCATTTAAATAGTTCTTATCATTTAAAAGGGCGGTATTTTCAGGACAGAATCCTAATTCAAGATCAGCAATAACTTCATCGGATAATCCTCTTTGATAAAGGTAGTCAAGAGATTTTTTACCGGATTCAGTCTGATTCAAATAGTATGAAAAAACTTTATTGATATTGCTGTTTATTTTAACCATTTGTCTTTGATTTGCATTTAAATAATCCGGTTCTCTATCAATAGTGTTTTCTATTTGTATATCAATATTGCATATTTCAGCAACTTTTTTTATTGCATCAATGCGTTTAAAATTTGGATTATTATTAACCTTATTTTCATACTGAAGAACAAAATCAACTGCATTACCTGCTGTCTGGCAGGAAAAACATTTAAAAATCTGTTTATCGGGCGATACTGACATAGAAGGATTTTTATCATCGTGAAATGGGCATAAAGCCTTATAGTTGCGACCTGCTTTAAAAAGACTGATACCATACGACTGTATGACATCAATAATATTGCTTTTTTCTAATACCTGTGATGTTAAAGTGTTACTCATTTTTTTCACCTCCATATGTCATGGCACAAATACACCCAGTATCGACCAGTCCATTTTTAAATGCTGTTGACAGTTCTTTTGGTATTCCTTTTATTTTTTTAATATGATCAAAATATAGTAAAGTATAAGTATCGTTTTTGATATCAACATCATAAAGAATCGAGAGAGAGAAATTTATTTTATTGTCCTTCATATAAATTCCTTTCGTTCTTACTGGTCATACCTGACCAGTAGAATAAAAGAATCAGTGAAATATAGTATGTTATACTAATGTAAAAACAATATATTTACCGATTCTTTATTTGTGCATGTAAATTTTTTCTATGTTACTGTCATTAATTCTTCAAATTATTAATTTTTTCTTTTTCTAAATTTAAATAAACCTAATCCCAATAAAGATAATCCGCTTAATCCAAATAGTAAAGCAGTATTTGTGTTGTCACCTGTTTTAACTTTCACCGGCATCAGCTCATCATACATAATTACCTTTTGAATTTTGCCTGATTCTTCAATTTTAAAGTTAATTGACTGTGCTACTTTATAATTTTTTGGAGCAATAGTTTCAGTCAATGTATAAGTATGATTACAGAATAAATTCTGAATCATATGGGGTTCTTTTCCAGAAACCCATTCATCCACAATATTTCCTTTTTCGTCGATTACTTGAAGATGAGCACCTTCCAGTTCTTTATGATCAGTTATATCCTGTTTAGATACCGATACCTTAAAAGGGGTATGTTTAGGAATAACTGTAACATCAAAATTCATTGAATTCTGAACATCTTCATCGTATGTTGGAATAGAAATTAAAGTTGGTTCAACATATTCATATTCATTGTAATCAGTTACTCTTAATAAATAGATACCTACCTTTAATTCTTTAAAAACAAGTTTACCAGTATTATCGGTTATATCTGATATACCAGTAATTTTATTTTCATTTGCAATTTTATTTAATCTGATTGCTAGTTCTTCCATTTCATCAGCTTTTTCAACTTTATTTAAATCAGTTTTTTCATCAGCAAAATCTTCTGTATATTCATAAAGACCGTCAATGACATCACCGACTTTAATCAGCTCAAATTCAACACCTTCTGTTGATGTGCCAGCGACGCCGTCTTCTAGTGCAACTGTTATCGATCCAGTTTCGCTATATGCATCTACTGTACTTACAGTACTTATAATTCCAACTGCACTTAATAATGTAACAGCGAAAATCATAAATTTTTTGATCATTTTTTTGCTCCTTTCCTTCTGAAAATTATAATTCCTAAAACAACAAATAATAATGGTATTGTATAAATGATAAGTTCGTGCGAGGATGGCAGACTCTTTCTTATTGTATCTTTTACACCCTGATCATATTGAACACGATGACCTGTTACCAGCAGTCTATGTGTGTTAATACCATATGGTGTACATGTTACAAGGGTTGCAAGGTCTTTACCATCTTCAATTGTATAGTCTGCTTTTTCAGGTAATACTATTTCAATTTTATCTATTTCATATGCAAGAACTTCATCAAGTATATAAATATAAAATTTATCATTTTTTTCTAATTCATCCAGCCTTGTAAATAATTTATTTGATGGCAGACCGCTGTGTCCAGTTATAACAGTATGTGTATTTGTGCCACCAACGGGCATAGAAGAATCTTCAACATGTCCAGCTCCAATATTCAGTACATCATCATTAGTTCCATGATATATCGGCAGATTTACATCTATCGCTGGTATTTCAATAGTTCCAATTATTTCATCACCAATGTTTAAAATATTTTGATAATCAAGATTATCATCAACTGAAATGCCTTTCTGCTGACGATATAATTTATCATTCCACTGTTCAGCTTTTTTTATCATTTCTTTTTTTTCAGCTGAGCTTAAATTATCAACTTTTGTTTCATAAGTCGATATTAACCCCATGTTATCTTTTGAGGCAACGAAACTTGAAATAATAGGGTAGCATACTAGTGCTATCCCTATTATGAAAATAAAAATATCTTTTCTAAAAATTTTACTCATTATTTATCTTCTTTATTTTCTTTTCTACGCTTAATTAAAGCTGTTGCCATCATTGCAGTACCTGCACCAACCAAGATCACTGTCATTGTTGAACCAGTTGCAGGCAATTTTGAACCTACCTTATTAACTACTTTAATATTTAATGTTCCATTTTCAACATCAGTAGTCAAATTATTATCATACTCAGAATATTTACCTGAATAGAATTCTTTAAAATGTGCTGATGCTTCTAATTTCTGTAAAGTTCTGTTCGTTGCACCATCACCCTTTACATAATTTTCTCTATTTTCATCATCATAAGTAGCCTCAACTACAATCTTAATAGGATCTTTTAATAAACGATACCCAGCAGGAGCTTTAGTTTCCTTTAAGTAATATGTTTGACTATCTAAACCAACAATATTGAAAATACCATTTTCATCTGAAACCATTTCTACAGCTTCAGCAGGCGCTTCATCGCCTTTAACACTGTCACGGTTGATTACCGTGTAGCCGTCACCATTGGCTGCTTCTTTAACATATACTTCTTTTGTACATGAGCTGTCGCTATACAATCTAAATTTAGCACCTTCTAACTTCACTTCAGGATCCTGATCATTTACTTTGACTCCATCCATTCTAAACGTAAAACAAACTACTGTATCCCAAGGTGTTTCCCCAGTCTGCCCAGTACCATCACTGTCTGGGTTATTACTGTATTCTAGTTTTACGTCATTTTCAAAACCGGGACGTCCTGTATCATTTGATGCACTTTCATTCAAGGTCGCATTATATTCAACAACTATTTTTTGACCATAGAATTTTTCCATTTCAGGTACAGCACCTTCATATTCAGGGTAGAAATATTTATTTACAGTTGCCTTTAGATCAGTAATCTGAATTTGAAAAGTTTCATCTTCTGGAATACCTTCTGTAACTATACGATAATCAACATCTTTTATTAATGCTTTATCTTCGATTTTAACTACTACACTATCTGGGTTAAAAGTTAACGCTTTATCCATTTTATCGTGCATAGAAAAATAATAAGATTCGTAACCATTTATATTTGGTACATATGTTAAATAACGATATGGCACTGTTTGTCCGATTTCAAAATCAGCGACATCATTCCACCCGTCTTTATCGCTCCCAATACTTCCTCTGCTGTCATCTTCTCTTATCTGCTTCTGGATTACTGGAAAATCACTCTTGATATTGATAAACACATCCGGATTTGCTGTATTAACCATACACAAAGAAGAAGCACTGTGAGTACCCTCAACTGATGTAATTTCATCCACAACATACCATCCAAAATCAACATCCATCGTATAACTGTCTTTTGCTGTTTCAGGAACAGTTACTGTCATTGTTGGATCTATCTTTTCAGCAACAATCTCATTTCTCAAATTTTCGATAAAATATCTGAAATTTGAATATCTGCTTTCATTCAATTGAGGTGCTTCTACATTATTGATCACTGTATTATTATTCATTGTTTGAATGTAATCAATGATTGCGTATTCTGTATCCTTTCCTGTAACTTTCTTTAAAGATTTTTCATATGCAGGATTCATAGTATAATTGATACTTTCCATTCCTGCTGAATTTTCAGCGTCGAAAATTTTGTAAACATTAAATTTTTTACCTGCTAAAGACTGTACTTCACCATTATCACCAACATTGGCTCTAATTGTAATATGTCCTTGTTCATAAGCGTTAACAGAATTAATAATACTGCTGTTTGAATTAGTTAAATTAGTTATTGCTAATGCACCAGAAAAAGCTGTAGAAACAGCTAATAACCCTATTAATGATTTTTTAATATTCGTTTTCATAATTAATTTTCCCCTTTATTATTTTTTCTTTTTTTATTTAATCCAACTAAACATAGAATAGTGCCAGCGCCTACTAACAATGCTGTTCCTTTTGAACCAGTTGCAGGAAGTTTAGCACCACGTTCATTTATGACTGTCATATTTCCAATATACCAGTCATTTTCAACTGTCATGCTGTAATTTTCATTACTGTTGTTTTCATCAATAACAACATCATTAACTACAAAGACATGTTTACCGTCAATGCACTTAAATTCTACTTTTATCGGATCAAGTAGCTTTCTGTAACCGGCAGGAGCTTTAGTTTCTTTCAAGAAATAAGTACCTACTTCAACTTTGTCAAATAATAAGTTTCCGTTATCATCAGTAATTCCCTTCGTTACTTCATCGGTACAGTCAGCATTTTTATACAATGTAAATTCAGCTCCAGCTAACAATTTATCAGCATCATTCTTCTTGACTACATTTAATTTGAACCATCTTAATTTATTGCTTAACGAAACAGTCATATCGCCTTTATCGTTGATAGTAAAGACACTCTTATCGCTATTTTTATCAGAAATTTTTACAAAACCATTAGCATCGATATCAAAATAGAATTTAGTATCATTGATTTCATATCCATTAGGAGCAGTAACTTCCTGTACGTAATAGCTGTTTCCGCCAGCTAATTTATATAAATCAATAATACCTTCATCGTTAGTTTTATAACGACCAACTTCCTGATTCGTAGTTTCATTAAAAATCAGATATTCAGCTTCTCTCAAGGGAGCTTTAGTTTCGATATCATATTTGTAAAGTCTGATATGTGTTTCTACATCAGTAACAGTAAAATGCTGTACTTTTGTAGTTTCACTCACATCTTTATCAATAGTAAACTCAAAATCATCAGCTTGTACATATCCAGCAGGTACTTTTGTTTCTTTAGCGATATATGTACCGAAAGGCAAATCCTTAGTAACTGCCTGTCCGTCTTTTCCATCAATATTTGCTGTAGTTACAACATCATATGTTTCTGCACTGTCCCATCCGTTTTCAGTCACATCATTCTTTAATTTGATAGTAAATTCTGCATCATTCAAAGGTGTAGTATTACTTTCCTGATCCAGAGCTACTTTTTCGATTTCAATATGATGTTTTTTTACCTCATCTTTAACAATAGGGAAGTTACCTGCAACAACAGACGTAGTATCTCCATTTTGCTTTATTTGAGTAATGAAAACACCATTATCAATATTTTCAGTTTTTCCATCCTTATCTTCTAAAACCGCTCCTTCCAATAAATAACCTTCAGGCGCCTTGGTTTCCTGAATAGTCATAGTTCCTATTGGTAAAGTAGCCAATCCATCCTGATAATAAAGTTCATCACTTTTTTCACTAACAATACTTTCTTTGCTCATTAAACTCGCGATATATGCATTAGCATATTTATTCCACACCGTTTTCACAACCCAAGTCCTAGTTGCTTTCTCAGGTAAATCAGATACTTTATCATAAAGAGCGTTGTAATATTTAATCGTAAATTCTGCACCCTCTAAAGAGGCGTTACCCTGAGCAATTGATTCACTATTTTCTTTATCAGCTTTTATTATCGATATGGAAACAGGGTCATTGGCTGGCTGTTCAACAAGACATCCAACACCGTTCAGTGTAGTAGTCTGACCTGCGTTGATAGTAACAGATGTATGCTCTGTATTAAGTTCGAAGCCCGGTGATGCTTTTGTTTCAACAAGTGTATAATTACCCGCATTGATACCTGTAACACTCGCATTACCATTTGCATCAGTCGTTAACGTCGCAATTGCATTACCGTTTCCGTCTCTTAACTGGTATTCAGCACCAGCTAATGAATAGCAGTCATTTCCATCTGTCAACTCTGGATTTCCATTTACTTTAGTAATATTTAAATTACCTTTTTTTGGTTTGATCTTAAATTTTGCAATACCAGCACCGGACTGACTGTTTACTCGTTTAGTCAAAAATCCTACAACAATTTCATCTCCAGTTTTATCAAGTACACGAACATTGATCATTTCATCTTTCCACTCGACACCTTTACCGGTATCAGGATTAGATAAATGCGTACATTGTAGTCTTAACCATGCATCAAGCTGTGTTGCACCTGTTACATTTTCTGCTGTCCAGTTCCAGAAACTGTTATGCCATATACCAGTCGTTGTATCTAATCCACCCTGAATCCAGATTCCTAAATACATTGCGGTATTCTGATAATACAGTTTATTATAATCCAACTGACCTCCATAATAAATTGTGTTCATTAGATCTGCTTCGCCGGTTGTTAGACCGTAAACGGGCAGTGTTGCATTCTTCCAGTCAGAAGCGTATGCTTTATACAAAGAAATTTGACCGCTCCATCCAGTACCTACACCGTCTGGAACATCTACAGTTCCTGCACATCCCATTTCACCCATTGAAAAAGCTTCAACATTAGTGATATTTAGTAATTTATCTGCCAGTTTTGCTATCGGTGATTTCTTATCAACATCTACATTTACGCTCTGTACAGCAGTAGATGACTGTGGAATTGTAATGATTCCGTTATCAGAATCATAATTAAAATTACTCGTTGGCAGACCGTTAACAGAAACTGTTAATTCAGTTTTATCTAGATCTTTCTCTGTTTTAACGTTCGTTTCAAAATTAAAACTGTCAACATTTCTGCTTCCTTCTTTTACCGTTCTGCTGTCAGTTGTTGTATAATTAACTTTTGATGAAAGTTTTGAGGTTGACTGAGATACAGCCTGTAGAAACTGTACCTGAACATTACCGGCAGTGTTTCCAAACAGATCTTTTGAAATATAAACTAAACCTGTTTCTGCATCGTAATGACATCTGTCATTAACAACTTCGGCATTGTTGTTATTGATTGCGAAAATATGATCTTTCACTTCAGCAGTACTGTCATTCAGCATTGTATTACCAAGACCTACATAATAGTCACTGTTTGTGTCGAGGTTATATAACGCGACAGTAGAAGGGATAGTTGTTATAAACAGATCACCAGTATCTTCTCTTAAAAAGAAACTGTCGATTGTTTCATTTTCAGCGATTCCCTCCGCTTCAACTAAAGTGTTTTTTACAACTAATACCTGATCTAAACGCATCATATTTAATGATGTGTATGCAGTATCAAGATTATTTTTAATATATTCAGCAGTTACCGGATCAAGATTATTTTCAGATGCTTCAGCATCAGATTCCTCTTTTGCAGTAACTATATCCTGAGGTTTCCTTTCAACTACATTAATTTCAATTTCAGCAGTAGACAAGTTTATATTTTCCTCTGCACTGACTTTGTTTCTGTAGTTTACAGTAACAGTGATTTTAGCTTTACCAGCTGCTTTTGCTTCTACAACCGCACTGTTCATTTCACCGGAAACGATTGCAATTTCTTCATTGTCGCTTGTCCACTTATAATCAATTACTTCAGCAGTTTCCGGTAAATCAGCACGAACATTTAGATTTGTTTTTTCACCTGTCTCCAGCTCTTCTTTTTCAGAAGTTAGAGTAACTTTTTCAATATTCATTGCACTAACAAATGACATGTCATTTGCAACAATACCAAAAAGCACCAGTACAGATAATAAGAATGTACTAATTTTTTTCATTACACCTATTCCTTTCGTTAAAAATATTTTCTGTGATGCAAGTTACAGCTTAAAGATTATTTCTATACTATATTTAATTTAATAAGCAAACATCACTGTACTTCTTTAAAATCGGTATTATGATCAAGCAAATGATCCACCAGCAAATAATAATGAGCAGTCACAAGACTGCTCACGTATCAAATACCCATATATATACTTTTTTCATTTCTCATTTCCTCCAATAAAAAAAGACAATCTTTCGATTGCCTTGTTATTTTATTTTAATTACTTGTTCTTAGTAGCACCGCAGCTGCATTTATAACCGGTAGTTACTGTTTCATCATATGCAGGCTTTATGATTACCGTTTCGTCATATGCTTCTTTGATTATAACTGTTCTTTCCTCTTGATGAGTAACAGCATCATGATGAATTGTATCAATTTGCACCTTACCTACGTGGCATCCACCACCACATACGCTGATAAGATGACCAGAAATTTCGTCACCATCTTTTGTAGAAAAACCGCACCTATTACAGATATATCTGCTTTCATAAACCGGCTCATCCCATGCTTCCTTATCGACAACTGTTACTGTTTCTGTCTTAGTTACTGCATCATGATGAACCGTTTTTGTTTCTGCTTCGTGGTGTACTGTTTTCGTCACCGCTTCCCAGCTGTGTGAATGAGCAGGTTTGTTATCACCTGTGTTTCCGCTGTTGCTGTTTCCACCACTATTTCCTGTATTTCCACCAGTTGATCCGCTAGGCGTAGACGGTTTAGTTGCACTGTTTCCTGAACCGCTTTCTACTTTGCCTGTATTTTCTACAGGTTTTCCAGTTGTTACATTATCTTTAGCACTTACTTCGTTGCTTGCTTTTTTGGTAACAACTGTTTTCTTGTTTCCGTTTTCATCTGTTACGATTTCAGTTACTGCTACTTCACCTTCAGCTACAATTGGTGCTTCAACAACATTGATTTTCATTTCTTTTTCAGCTTTGTTTTTTTCAACATCACTTATAGAAATTTTTAAATCATATGTTCCAATTGTATTAACATCAACTTTGCTAGTATCAATTTGCCAGTCATTGACATCACTATAATCAGTCACCTGCAGCAGTTCAGCAAAATTAAATGTAGACAAATCGGTATACTGAATCACATCAATGCTATCCGGTGCTGTGATAGTAGGGGATGTAGTATCTTCAACTTTTACAGCAACTGTTTTCTTTTCATCTTTATATTTGAAAATGAGTTTATAATTACCAACTTTAGGATAATCTTTTTCTTCTTTAGAAGTCACATTACCATTTTCATCTTTATTTTCAACAGTAACGTATTTGAAATCATTTGTTGATTTAGCATCTTTGATGATCTTCTCAGCCGTTTTTGGATCAACTTTATTGTAATTCAAGTAGTCAGCCACATCTGTTGAAACGACCTGTCCTAATTCAGCAGTAATTTTATTTTTTGTTAAAATCAAATCACCGTTGTTTCCTGATAAAGCATAAATCCCTATACCGCCAAGAATCAGTATACCGGCACACGCTCCTGTAATAATCTTTTTCTTTTTTGTATCAAGTAAATTATTTAATTTCATATCTATTCCTCCCGAACTATTTTATTTACATTTTTAAAACTTTATCTAATAACACGTATCTTTTATTTTTATTTTTAATATTCATCATTTTGCCTATTACGTAATCTAGAAGCTCTTCTATTAATTCAATGTACAGCGGTATAAATATAACAAGCAGTAGTGATCCAAAAGCATCTAAGTGAGCTATAAAGCTGTCACCAGAAGAAATAGTGAGAATTATGCATAAAGCAAAAAGTAAAAATCCAATTGCAGCAATATATTCACCGTATATTTCTACAAATGTTATAAGATACCGCAGTAGTGATAATATGAGCCATAATAAGACTGCAAGCAGAATCCCGCATAAAGAAATAAGAACAGCCCCTATAAACAGCAGTGTAATCAAAATCTTTTTAAAAAAACCGCTTCTGCTGTATTTTATATAATGAATAAAATCGATAATATAGTCTATCATATCTTTCCCTCCCCTGATTTATCTAAAATAATTATATAATTATTTTATTTATTTTTCATCAATAAACATACTATTTCATTTACAAATATATAATAGCAAGGGTGACGGGAGAGGGGGTCACCCTTTATTATTATAAATCCGCCGAGAGAAAATATTGAAACTCTCTACTGTTTATTTAAAGAGGCGGAAATATTTAAAACCAAAAAAGCGTTACTGTGAAATAACGCCTTTTAGTAAATTGATTTCTGCTTCTTTAGCCACTTTTACCTAATAGCATTATTTCACAATTTGCTTCACATTTCAATCACGTTTTTTTCACGCTTTTTTTCACGCTTTTTTCCCGCTTTTTTCTCGTTTTTTTCACACTGCCGATAGACAATATTCCCTGTTAAACAAGCAATTTGAAGGTGTGCTTTATTTTTTATTTTATAAAATTTTCTTTTAGAACCATAAAACTCATCGGAATACATAATTTCTTCATTTGTTTTTCCATAAAAATATCGACAAATCAAATAGTATTCACATTCATTATCAACTTTTTTAATTTCTTTGCACATACGCAAAAAATCAGATGCCGGTTCTTCAGGATTATAATTTAAATAAGTTAAAAATAAATCTTCTGTAGTCTTCGCAGTTCCATTTGATACATGAATCACGCTCGATGTAGGAAAACAATCGCATAATATATTTGCTCTCGCCAATTCTAAAATAGCAATGTAATCTTCACATATCTGTTGTCCTAGTTTTGTTGTTGCTTTTACATCTATAATTTTAATCTTTTTATTCTTATCCATTTTCATCCTCCATCTGATCACCAATAATTTGATATAAATGGTCTAAAATATTTTTTCTAGGAGTTTGTACATAATACATTCCCTTTGAATAGTATATTCTGTGAATATCAATTGTTCTTATATCACTAAATTTCAATTTAGAAAAAATTATCTTATGAGTTTTAGGATTATAAGATTTTATTATTATTTGAAAAAAGCCTAACTTATCATTTTCTTTTATACTTGAAGCAGGTATTATAAGCGCTTTTGAACTTCCCATGATTTTAACAATGTAGCACCAGTGTCCATCCATAAATTCTTTTGGAAAACCTCTTCCCAGATTCACATACATTAATGTATGCTTTTTGATTTTTTGCTGTTTTGAAAGTATATTTTTATTATTTACATTTTCATAAAAATATTGTAGCGATATTAATTGATAATTATATGATTTTATTAGATTAATAAGATCATATAATTCAATATTTTCCATTTTTTTAATGTTTTTCACTAGTAAATCTATTTCTATATCAAGCTCACTCTTCATTCCATTCACCTACTATTATATTTGTGTTTCCATCATCTAGTATCATATTTATTCACCTCGTTCTCTGTCTAATATATTTTTATTTGTTTTTCATCCAATCAGTACTGGTCAGATATGACCAGTACTTTATCAGAACAGGTACTCAAACACTCAACGCTCACGTCGCGCTGATATCAGTCATATCTGCTAATTGAATTTAAAACACTAAATACCAGTAATGTTATACTGTTTATCAAAATCGCAAAATTTTTATCAATATTTATTAACGCAAATACAATTTGAAAGGAACTCAACAACATTATAAGTACTGATAATAAAAACTCTCTTTTTATCATAATCATCACCCCTTTATCAGCGTATTTTCAGTTCAAATAATTCAAGAAGACAATAATCTTGACTAAAAAATAAATCAGCTACAGCCAGCAGTATTAAATTTCCCATCATCGTTTTTCCCCCTTTGATTAAATTCTGGCAGCTTTTACCAACCAGTTATTATTTCCATAACATGTGTATATATATAAAATCTCCTGATCTACATAATAATCAAGCATATTTATACCTGTATCAATATCATATAATTTATATCCGTCATTGATACATTCATTACTGTATGTAATTTTATATTCATATCGATTATTGTTATAACAAACAGTAATAATATCATTTATATGTGCATTATATAAATACTTCAATGATTTTGTATTATGCCCACCAAGTAAAATTGGTCTAAGTTTACCGTCTCCAAAATTACTGTTATTTGCTCCAGTCATAATACAGATATCATACTGATTTACTGCTTCCTGCGTAGAACCAATGCTTAAGCAGGCATTAGTACATACATCAGGAATAGTTATACTATTGTTTAGCAACTGATCTCTTTCAGGATCATTTGGAGTTTTTTGTTGACTAGTTAGTTTGCTGTCAGACATAACTGTATTATTTTGATCATTTGTACAATATCCGGTTTTTACTTCTGAACTAGTTAAAATTTTAATTGCAGGGGTTGTTTTTATTATCTTTATCTTGCTATTACCACTTCCACAAGCTGTAAGAAAAACACTGAACAATATTGATATTGACAAAATTTTGATTATTTTAATAAAAGTATTTAAATGAGGAAATCTTAATTTTTCACAATACTTATACATCAACTATCACTTCCTTTTTGTTTCTAGTTTTCTCGGTTTTCCATAGTGTGTTTTACCAATTAAAATATTATACCGCTGTTCTTCACCTGTTTTTTTAAGCTCACTTAATTCAGCATTAAACAATGTAGCGGGTTCATATTTAAATTTATCATGCTTTTTTTGATTTGTTTTTTGTTCAATGATACTTAAGAAAAACACAACAGATATGATTTCAATTATTATAGTAATTACAATAATAATATTTTCCTTTGTAATTCTTTTCATCGTTTTCTCCAATCTATATAGGGAACTTGTTCCATGTCTATTTATAATTTTTATACCCATACAATTCCGCAAATTAATAATCATCAGAATCAAGCGCTTTTGCTATTTTGACAATTTTTACCATACCTACTGTTTCTTTTTTATTATCTTCAGCTATGTTATAATAATTTATAGAGGAGGTGAAAAAATGAATAAGTTTATTCTTTCACAAAAAGATAATGATCACATTATATATGAATATAATCCAGATTCTAATTGGTATGAGATATGGCCAGCCAATATAATAATATTCGATTTTATTGATGAAGTTTGTTTCCCATACTGCAATTACAATTATGCAATAGAAAATATTATTGATAACTGTTTAGATGACCTTTCTCAAGAAGATATTGACAGATGCAATAATTGCGACAATTGTTCATTATTGGAAATAGATTCGTCTTTATCACAAAAAAAACAAAAAGAAATATCTGATTGGATTTCAGTTGGTGATCGATTAGGCGGTGGTACTGTCTCTAATATTTCTCATTGGGAAAATGAGCTACTCTCAAACCAAAGTCATAATATCTATCTTGGTGAATTTAAATCAATTAAGGAATGTCGTGATTATTTAACAAACAATATTAAAATTAAACTTGATGAATAATATCATTAAGTTTTTTTAATGATTCAGTTATATAATATCTAGAGCATTTTTCATAAGTTAACAAGATATACGAATTGTATTTTTTTATGTGTTTTATCAATATATAATTATTAATATCTAATTTACCGATTATCATATAAATGGATGTTAATTCAATATTGTTAAATATATATATACATAATTATATTTTGTTTTATTAGCTGTTTCTCTACCTTTGATTATTCTTCCATCTTCAAAATATGAATCAATCTTATCTGTAGTTAATCTTTCAATTATAATTTCATAATTCATTTTATTTCTCCTTTTAATAAAACATTATTATCCTTTCTTTTTTTACTTTAGTCTGTCCTTGATCTACTGGTCAGATATGACCAGTAGATTTATTTATCCTGTTAGTTTTATTTTTTTAAACATTTACTGCCGTTATATGTGTAACTCACTATCATCTGACAGTTCTTCTAATTTAAAATCTATTTTCAAATTTACTAGTTCAAATAGTAAATAAAGTATTGTTGCAAAAATTAACGGAATTATAACTATGCTAAAACAAATAACACAAATGCTAATTCCTATTTTTGATAAGAATTCCATAATCAAATAAAATACAATATCAAATGTAGGCTCTATTTGCACAAATTGGGTATTGAATAACAGATTTAATAAGTATGTTAATAACTTAAAGTAATAAATAACAAATACAACAGATACAGCTAACGCTAGAATAGTTAATGTAATAAGAATTATTGCCTCAGTATTTTCATCTAAATGAATTTTAGAACTCTTATATTCATTATGTAGTTGGCTACCACAATTAGGACACACATTTAATCCATTACTTGAAACATGTCCACATACATTACACTTTCTTCTTAATATTAATTTTTTCAATAATTTTATCATTTATATTTATCCAATTTGTGATATTGATTCATTACTATTATTCAAGTTATATTTACTTCCTTCTTTTAGTCCCAATTCATAAGCGTCTTCACTTTCGTCTGTATAATTTGTTTTGGTTGTTCTAATTTTCATTTGTGTTTTAACATAATCTACTACTTCTGGATGCAGGTCAGTTAAAATCAGTTCATATTTTTTATCAATATTCATGTCGATAAAAGAGTTTTTTAGTTGTTGTTCTATTCCTTTCGCAAACCCACGACAGTAATCTCGTTTGTACACTCTAAAATCTACAGTTCCAACATAACACTCTTTAAGTTCTTTGATTGTTCTTTCCAAATAATCTAGTACAGGAATTACTATGCTTTCACATATTACTACCTCTTTTTCATATCCAACATATTTAAATTGACATTTACTGTTTATTTTACCTAGATAATATGCATTAACTCGATTATATTTACAAATATTTCTGAATGTCCAATATAGATAACCTGTATAATACTGATCTATTGTTTTTTGAATAATGTCACCATTATTATCTTCATTTAATTCAAGTTCTGTAATTTTATGTTTAACCATGAGCTTGTTTGCTCTATAAGTAGCAAGCTGAATTTCCTGATCACTAGCACCGGGATCATCAGCAATCGCCATTAATTTTTTGATTTTATTAATTATTTTATCCATTTTTACTTTCCTCCTTTAAATGCTGCTTAATTGAAATCTTTTTAACCAAATGCCATTAGGCACCCTTATAGCAAAATCATGATCCATTCTCGTCACCTCTATTCTTCTAAAAGTATTTTTCTGTATTTTTTACTTAATTTAAGTGACTCTTCCAGCAATTCATTTTCTTCATATTCGCTCATTTATCAATTCTTCTATAATATCTTCTATTTCTGAAGTGTTTACTACATTTAATTTGTCTACTTCTATTGCACGTTTAATAATTCTTTTAGCATGTTCTCTAGAATATCCTTTTAAAACTGTTTTCATAACAATATTTCCTTGATTGTCACGTCTTCTTACCTGAATATCATATTCCATACTCTCCACCTCTTTTATTTTGAAACTGTTTTGTTTATGACTATTTTCAACCGTGAATAGTCTTTGATTATTAAATTGTTCTTTCGATCATAATAGATAATGCAGTCATGAAAATGATCAAACTCATCTTTTGGATAACAAAACAGATAAAATCTGCTTATAACGGTTTTTTTTCTTCTGATTGTGTTTTCTGTTCGATTTTTTATATCTTTTAGGTATGTTTCATAATCCTTGAATACATTTTGTGTTTCGATTGTCTTATTATGTTCACAAAGAAACATTATAAATTCTGCAATATCATCTTTATATGTTTTTTTTGTTTTATAAAGCCCATCCATTTGATCAACATATTCATTAATTTTTTGTGACAGATCCATAGTCTCACCTCGTTCTTGCTTGATTTTAAAGCAACGTGTAATCATAGATATATTTTTGTTTAAACTCTTCAATATAAGTTCTAATAATCAAATCTTCAAGCTGATCATGCGATTCTCTAAAATTGACAAATGACTGCTTATATCCTAGATATATTTCTGGACTGCGATTGTCTTTTTTAAAAGTCGATGCATATATTATTTTATTTAATTTAAACAACAAGTTATTAAACATCTTTACAGTGATACCATCACCCCAATTTTTATAATCTTCAAATCTACCGTCATAGATTGCATTTTGTATAAAATTCAGTTCATTGTTTATTCGTATCAGCATTTTATTTTTTATAAGTTTCTTTTGAATCATCAAAATATTGTCGGTTGATTCTATTTTAACCAACGAAAATTTTCTGTATAATCTGTAATTTCTAGTAAACAGCATTGCAACATAACGAACTTCTTTTTTTATACCAGCAATAAATTTTGCAAAAGATCTGTATTTAAATATCTTTGCTTCTTTTTTTTGAACATAGATTTTCTCATACTGCTTATTTCCATTTCTATCTAATTTTGCTTCACCTTTTTTATGTTTTAAAACTGCATTAGGATGATCTTCAGTACAGCGTTTTTTGCTGTTAAAATCCTGATAATATGTATCGTTATATTTAATCAGCTTCTTATCACCTTTACAAAAAGTTACACGTGTAAACATCAAAAGTTCTATATACTCTCCATTTCCTTTTTTTAAAAATTTATAACAGTAGGGGATGATTTTATATCTCGGATCAAAGTTGACTGCAAACTTTTTTGCAAATTCATGTTTTTCATTTAAAGTTAATTTTTTGGGTATCATAATGTTTATAACATGAGCAAATATATTTTTATAAATACGTCTGTTTTCAGTGTTTTTATACTTATACAAATGATTTTCTTTGTATTCAACTAATCGTACAATATGTTTTTGATAATTAATCTTATTGGAATATACTTCTTGAATTCCGCTATCTCTGAGCCATTCCCATACTTCTGTTTTACTGTTTAATGTTCTATATTCTGTAAAATCATTATAATTAATCATTGTTACTTTCCTTTATACCTATTAAATTGACATCTAAGCTTTGCTTAGATGTTTTTTTTAGATTTCTCAAATAAAAAATCTAAAAAAATGTGATTTTAAGCTATTTTTTAAGCCTTTAAAATTTTGTATTTATTTATCAAAAAATGACTATATCTTTCCTGAAGAGTACCGTCTACAATTATTCTGCTGGAACGATACTCACCAGTGACAATAACAAGATCACCATCTTTTGCTTCTTTATAAAATCGTTCTGCTTTTTTTCCGTAAAGAGAGCAGTCTAAAAGATCATATATATCATTTTCATCCCGTTTTATTTTTAAAATAAAATCTAAAAATGGTGTATTAGATTTTTCTTTTATTCCATATTTCATATCAAAAATAACTCCACATAGTTGATTTGTATTAAACATAATCTATCTATCCAAAGGAGCGATTATAAATCACTCCTGATTCCTTTCTTTTGTAATAATTTAACAATCTCTATGCATTTATCTGCCATATTGTCTATATCTTTGTACTTGCTTTCGTTTCTTAAATAACAGTCTGTTATTATCTCATTTATTATGTATGTATAAGTAGCACAGCTTATTTTCATCAGCACAACTACCGCTGTTTCAATATCTATATATGATGCAATATTAACTGTTTTATAATAACTTTCATTGTTTGACTGCCACGAAATTTTAATTCGTCCTAATTTATAAAAGCATTCAATTATCAGTTTAGATCCACTGTACATATTGAATTCTGTTTTCAATGGGTCATTTCCTTTACAGTGAGTAATAGCTAAAAGATTGTCCTTCAATAAAATGATATGATTATCATTAATCTCTTTAATTTCAGTTTTTTTATTTGTCTTATCATTTTTTTCTAGCTCATTAATTGTTTTCTTTATAAAATTAGAAGATATTTCCGCAGTTAAGGTAGCTTTCTTTTCCACAGTTTCTATTACTTCGTCTTTAAAATCACTGGTAGCTATCATATAAGCTCCCTGAAGATTTATTTTTTTGTTAAGAAACATTTCTGTGACACGATCATCATTTTTGATAATCGACATTAACTGCTGTACAGCTGTTGCGGACATGCCTAAATCATTTGCTATTAACTGTTTTGTAGGAATTCCTTTATTTTCAGGAAGATCTCTTATTACAGGAATTACCTTTTCAAGATAAAGTTTTACTTCACGACATTTATCCTGAACAGTACGTTCTTTTTGTGTTGCATTATCACGCATTAGAGAACGTAATGAGCTGGCTTCATCATCAAAACTCGTTATATAACACTCTATTTCTTCATATCCTGTTATTTGTTCCTGATTAATCAGCTGATAAGCATAATATCTGCTATGCCCTTTATTGATTACATATCCATCTTCAGTATCCTCAACTACAATAGGGTTATTTAATCCCTCGTCTAAAATACTGGCTTTGATTGCAATTATTTTTTCTAAATGCTCATCTTTAATGTAAGGATTATTTTTGTTTGGTTTAATCAGATCCAAAGGAAGTTTAATAACTTCTCTTGGATCGATACTGTTCATTATGTCAAACGCCATTATTCATCACCCCCAAACAGTTCTTTAGCAAGTGATAAATATTCATCAGCTAATTTAGATCTTCTGCTTCCTTTAAACATGGAAAAATGCTTATCATGTACATTTGAGTTAGAATTATCTACTACAGCAGTTTGATTTCTTAGCACAACAGAAAATCTATGATTTCCAGACAGATTATTAAACACTTTAGCTAATTTATTCCCATCTAATCTGTTTAATTCATTTATAAATTCTTTATGTAGTTTAATATTTCGATTAGCCATAGTAATAAGAATTCTATAATTTATTTTAGGATTATCCATCATAGATGCTTGATTAATAAAATCTATCGTTTGCATAGTTCCTGATATACTTTGAAATTCAGGCTGTAGGGGAATTATGCATTCGTCAGAAGCGTTTAATACATTGCTAAGGATATTATCCGTAGCAGGGGCGCAGTCAAATATAATTAAGTCATACTTATCTTTCATCGGTTCAACTACAAGCCTTAATAAATAATTGGCAGATGAAGAAATAAATCTTTTCGCTGTATTTAACTGAACATCAGCGGTAATAATATCAAGATTTTCATAATCAGTTTTTTGTACAGCATCTTCAACCTTAGCCTTTCTCATCAGAATATGAGAAATATTAATAGTTTGATTATCAATTTCATTTGGATCATAATTAATCATATAATCAACTAGTCCTTTACCATCATAAACGTTATTTTGATTAATAAACATTTTTGATGTATTTCCCTGTTGATCAAGATCAACCAGAAGTGTTTTTAATCCAAAATCTTGTGATGCGATAATACCTAGTGTCTCGGCAGTAGTAGATTTACCTACACCGCCTTTTTGATTTGTGATTGCTAATACTTTAGCTTTCTTTGTTTGATTCATTTTATTTCCTCCATTTTCGACCAAACCTATGATTTGGCATATTTGAGGAACTATATATTATATAAACGAAAAAACGAGAGCTTCTATAGAGAAACTCTCGTTACACGTATTTTTTAATTTTTATGTAATTAATCAAAAAGTTCGACTAAATACATTATGGAGCGGGTGATGGGAATCGAACCCACGTAGTCAGCTTGG